>Ga0074199_1000117_pt1 | contig 164816 bp, 140 predicted proteins | sample EPASupsiteSAE347_FD_64528 | JGI IMG/M metagenome (GOLD analysis project Ga0074199, IMG submission 64528) | Bioremediated contaminated groundwater from EPA Superfund site, New Mexico - Sample SAE3-47 | ecosystem: Environmental > Aquatic > Deep subsurface > Groundwater > Contaminated ... | reverse complement strand
CTTCACGCCGTTTTGCCACGCCCATTCGTCTAAAGCTTTACCGCTGAACTCCGGGCCGTTATCAACCCGGATGACTTTCGGAAGACCTCTCGTCGCTTTCAAACGATCAAGAACCCGAATCACTCTTAACCCTGGGATCGAGGTGTCCACCTCAAGGGCCGGTGCTTCCCTCGTGAACTCATCGACGATCGTGAGGCATTTGAAACGCCTGCCACTTGAAAACCGCGAGTGAACAAAATCCATCGACCACCGCTCATTGGGTCCCGCCGGAGCCGGAATCTCGACTCGAAGCTCGGAAACACGCTTTTTAGGCCGCTTCCTGAGCTTGAGAGAGAGCTTCTCCTCCCGGTAATAGAGCCGTTCAGTGCGTTTATGATTCATGACAAGCCCTTCACGCTTCAAAACCCGGTGGATCATCGGACAGCCCCACCTCCGTTTCCGCATAGCCAGTTCTCGCATCCTCGTCCGGATCTTTTCGTCGCCTTCATCCGTCTTCGGTTGATAGACCATCGTGGATCTGGCGAATTGCAGAGTCTGGCACGCCTTCCGAACGCTCAGCCCAAAGCTTTCGACCACGAATACCGCGGCCGACCGTTTTGCTTTGGGCTTCAGAAGTTTTTTGCGAGCACCTCCTTCGTCACCATGAGCTCCAGGGCCTGGTCCGCGACGAGTTTTTTGAGTTTCCGGTTCTCATCTTCCAAAGCCCGGAGTTTACGGGCATCCGAGATCTCCATCCCGCCGAATTTGGCTTTCCATTTGTAGAAGGTGGTGGTGCTAATCCCGTGCTTTCGGCAGAGCTCATCAACGGCAAAACCGGCATCCGCCTCTTTCAGAATCCCGATGACCTGCTCCTCGGTGTGACGTTTCCGTGGCATAAAGAGCCTCCTCTTTGGTGTGTTCTAACACCCGGAGACTCAACTTTCAACTGGTCCAGTTTTTGGGGGGAAGGTCAGGCTTCCGAAACATGAATAGAAAGCAGCCCTTATTCCAACTGGAATAAAGAATCAACCTCTCTTATTTCGTTTCCATCAAAAACATGCTTCCCCGCATAGCTCTTTGAAAAATCAAATAAAGACTGAGCCTCTGCATTACGCTGAGCTTTTTTAAATTTTTTTATTAATTCAGAATTAACGATGGGAAGATTACTAAGACTAGAATATTTTTCTTTCAAAACAGAAAGTGTTCCGATGGCGTTTAAGAAATCGCCCTTTCTTTCATAAAGATTTGACTGAAAAAAAAGATATGCGGTCAAGTGCAACCATTTTTTTTCATCATTTATGTATTCGTTTATAATCTTTTCTGCTCTTCCATCAAATACCAATTGCTCTGGTAAGCGGGCTAAAAAGCTCAGAACCTCAACAACATACTTACCATCAGGCTCAAAAAACAAGTACCGAGAGAAACACTCCATACTCTTCTCATAATTTTTCAAATAAAAACTACTAACTCCACAGACATACAGAAGATTTGGCTCTCTACTTCTTAATTCAAGCCACAGCTCCTTATTTACCTCTATTAAATTGAGAATGCCATTATAGTCATGAGCAAAAAATCGACGCCACAGCTCAAGGGAGAAACAATCATCTTTTACAAAATTAATGCCCTGTTTAGATACAGTTTTACTTGCCTCTAAAGCGTTTTCTTTCATATCTCCATCTAGCTTTGCCGCTGAAGCATAAGCGCTTTTTGCAAGAAGCGTTGATCCTTGGGCATCATACAAGGATCCCATATGAAGATAAGCATCGTCGGCCATCTTATCGTCGGGGTAGATATTACAAAACATGGCATACTGCGCTATTGCGCTTTGCATACGGCCAGACCATTCATTCCAAAATGGCACAAATACTCCATTTGGTACCCAGGTCGCAATATCCGAATCGAACATCTGAGAATGATCATTTTTATTCCAGACAAATCGACTAAAAATATCTAGCGTCTGGCCCCACTGCCGCTGGGCACTTTTAAGCGACATCGCATAAAATTCATCAGCCATAGCCCCCATAAAAATTGCCTTCTTCTTCAAATCCTCATTTTCTGCATGCTGAATAGCTAAAGTGAAATATTTGTGGCTGAGAACGTAACTGTAACCCTGCAAAAACAAAATGCGTTCCGGCTTTTTTAGGCTGTAAACCATATCAACAACTTCGGGCGTCCACGATCGTTGAAAAACATTGATATCTTTCTTGAAATAGGTTTCGTTACTCATAAAAAAATTACCTTTTTCATAATCATAATATGCTAAACGGTCCGCCTCCTTAACTGGGACATCACCTATATTAGATAGATTCCATATAATCGCGAGTAGCGGCAATATTTCTTTTTTTAGTTTTTCCTTCGAATCAACATTCCATTGTTTGATTAGCGGCACAAGAATCCTACTCATAAATATCTTTTGACGCGAATACCTATCCTTAACACCATTAAAATCATATTTGTTACGATTCGAAACGATGTCTAAAAGTGCATCTATGCTTTTTTGCGACGATAACGGCATGGCATCGTATAGCGGCGCATTCTTTATTCGAGTGATTGCACTATAAATAAAATCGAGAAAATTCATTTGCAAATTCACATCTTCTAAAAAAGAAAGCTTTTTCGAATTTCTTCCCCAGACGATTTTTTCATACATCGAATACTCATTATAGATTTCATTTAATAACGACGTGTTTTTTGACAGATACTCCTTTCCCCAAAACTGCATTTCAGCATGAGTCATTCCTTCTCTGAGAACGCTGTCACCCAATATACCCTTAAACACTTCATAACTCGAAATCCCTTGAAAGCTGGCCTGCGGGATATCCAAAAAATAGATTATTTCAAGAATTTTTCTCCACGCCAAATCTTCATAACCACCCTTCCCGTTATCATTTGCTACTTCGAACAAAAGATTCAACGCATTTTCATATTGTTGATCAGCAATATTTTCCATTGCTAATATGTACAGGAACATCTCGCGCAGATTTGGCGCCAGTGACGTTTTGTTCTTATCTAGAAACTCAGCAAGCTGTTCTTTTGAAAGCCAGTTATATGCAATAGCCACCATTCCATTGTGTATTTCATTTTTAATGCATAATTCAAATGCTTGAGCAGGGCCTTTATTCATTAATAAGCTACACCAAAAGAAAGTTTCAACATCCTTTTTGGTCTCCGCATCGCCTTTCTGGAACAGCAACATGCTCGCAGATTCAGACAAATCAAATCTTCCATTGTAAAAACAATGTTTCATGAATCCAGAAAGCCAATCCTTTAATCCATCTTCTAAAGGAAATAAACTACCCACGTGCGAAGAAAAGCTTGCCGTCCATAGAAACTGCTCAATCTTGTTTTGCATTACCAAAACCTTGCACAATTCCTGTGCCTCTGCACGATTAAACATTTGCCAGCTATCCTGTGGAAAAAGCCATGGATAAATGGCTATTGATTTACTTTGAAGCAACCGCATGAATTCCATGCGATCGCCTGAAGGCAAATCCTTCCATTGGCTCAACACGCTATCAAAAATCATTCTCAGGTCGCCAGACAATGCGCGTGTCTGGTCGCCTTGTGGATATTTTTCTGCCACTTCAATATATGTTCGCATCGCCTGCAAAAACTTTCCTTGTGAAAAAAAACATCCAGCCAACCATCGCAAAGCATCATCGGCCAAAAAATGTTGCGGAAAATCATTCACGATTTTTTGATAATAAGACATCGCCTTATGAAGATAAGTGCTTGCTCTAGTAAATTCCGGAATTATGTAATAATTATCTTCGGCTTTTTCGTCTTCTTTGTATGCTCTTTCTGCTAGCTTGCGATAAGTTTGGGCCAAAAGGTATGTTGATCGTGGAACATCCTCGGCCTTCTCATGTGCAGCTATTACCGCCGAAAGATTTAAAGCCGCGTTTGCGTAATTCCCCTTATTAAAATCATCTCGTGCTTTCAGATATTTCCAACTAACATCGGGTTCCCGCATGCCATATTTATTCCTGGACTTTTGCATCATGAAAAAGAAAGAAATAATTGTTACAACTAATAGTCCAAAAACTGCTATCGTCGTTTTTTTTCTTTTAAAGGTATTAATTATTTTTTCCATATTTCTCATGCACCTCTATAGCATTTGACCAAATACCGGCTTTAGTTTTCATTTTTTCCGACATAACTTTTGCTTCCTGCGACGATTTAAATGGCCACATTACAATTGTATAAATCCGCTTCCCATGGTAAGCATTTTCTTCCATCTGAGCAAAAAACCCCTGGCTAGACAAGGTTTTTTGGAGCATCTTGGCTTGTTCGATATCCACAAATTTTCTTACTATAATCTTATATGTTGTGTTCACTTCTCGCGTTTGTTTCCGAAAATGCATTATCTCGCCTATTTTAATGACGAGGGGTGCATATACCTTATCTAGTTGAAACACCTCGCTGCATGCCTTTTTTATTGGATCACCAATAACTAAAGCTCCCAAAAAAAGCAGGGGCGCTACTAAAACACTTATGTAGAAACGTTTTTTTTGATTTCCCATAGTCTTTTTTTTATGAATCCGAATTAATTTCGCAAGGCAACTCATTCACTTTATTCCCTTACCCTCACGGCATGTCGTTTGGTGATGAGTTCGTTGTTGAGGTAAATTGGATCCCCGATTGAAGCATTTCCACCAGACAGCGTCGGCGGATCCGTCCAGCGCCGTGTGGCGGACGCGGATGACTTGCGAAAAAGGAAGATATCGCCCAGGTACCTTCCCCATTTTTCTTTTTCGGTTTTGACGGACTTGATCGTGATCGACTCGCAGCCGGCGAGCGCGTCCTCAGTGAACTTCTTCGCGCGTTTGCCTTCGGGCGTGTCCATTTCCGGGCAATCGATCCCCTTCAAGCGAATGGTCTGGCGGATGCGGATATTGAACCCGAGGTCGATCTCGACTTTGAGCGTGTCGCCGTCGATCACTTTTTCGACCATCGCTTTGTAATTATACAAAGCGACGGGACTCGTAGTGCGGGACTCGACTTTTTCGAGAGAGTAAGTACCCCTGGCGCTTTTAACGGATGTGACGAGGGTGTCGGGGGCGAACTTGCGATCGGAGAGTCGGTTGAGCTCAAGGACGGTGGAAAAACCGAGGTCGACCAGGGGCTCGTTCGAGAAGGAATGGATGACTTCGGGCTTGATCACGCGATACGTGAAGAAGGGGCCGAGCTCGGGCACGGGCAAAAGCGGAATCGGCCGTTCGCTCCCATGGTCCACGCGCTCGTCCCAGAGAAGGTTCCGGACCTCGACTTCAAGATCGCGACAGGTCCACTCTCCCTTGTCCGCTTGTTCCGCCAGCGCCAGGCGTTTTTTCTCGTCATCGACCGCAAACAGTGTCCGGTAATGGCCCCAGGACAACTTTCGCCGCGTGGCGAAAGTCGGAAATTTCTCCGCAAATTGCATACAACGATAGAACACCTTTTCCCCGAACCCCAGATCCCCGGCGAGTTTCGCGACGGTCTTCTTGCCGTGCTCTTGATTGGGATTTTCGGACTTGCGGAGGTAGGCGTTGATGAGGCGGCCGGTCTCGTGGTAGGTCAGGACCCGGGCCTGTTCGATCTTCTGCTGACCCAGGACCAGGGCCCGGCGCACCTGTTCGCGAAGGCCGGGATACGAAGTCATGGGGACGACCGTGGTAGACGTATTTACCTCCCCCGTATTTGAGGGATAAGGTATGCCTCTGCCCCGGAAATTACAACAAAATTTTCGCGCTCGTGCGGCAAGAGACTCCGGCGGCGCCAGCTCTCGAGAGCGCGGGCGCAGAATGTCTTGCGGGGTCTCGAAACACGCAAGAATTCTGCAGTTTTATTGCCAGGGAATGACGGGCGAAAAAGAAGCATGACCGTGCCGCGTTTTGTGGGTATAATCCGCCGTAGCAGGTTCGCGGAACTCTCGGAATATCATCCCACGAATATCGGTCCCGCCATACAACTCGGCGGGCTAGCCTGCGCTTATTAAACGAACATTGCTCACGGAGGTCTTTATGGATTGGGGAATGGAGAACAGATTGAATCAACTCATGCCGAACGGCCGCTGTTTTTTCATGCCGATCGATCACGGCTACTTCCAGGGACCGACCACCGGGCTCGAAAAACCGTGGGAAACGATCAAATCCCTTGTGCCTTATTTTGACGCGCTTTTTTGCACGCGCGGCACGTTACGCGCGGCCATCCCTTCCGCCCTCGGGAAGCCCATCATTTTAAGAGTGTCCGGCGGCACCAGTATGGCCGGCAAAGACCTTGCCAATGAAGTCATCACCACTTCCATCGAGGAGATCGTACGGCTGAATGTCGCGGCCGTGGGAGTATCGGTCTTCGTCGGAAGCGATTATGAAAAGCAGACGCTCGCCAATCTTTCAAAACTCGTCAACGAGTGCGAAAACTACGGGATCCCCGTGATGGCCGTCACCGCGGTGGGAAAAGAAATGGAAAAACGCGAAGCCCGGTACCTGGGGCTCTCGTGCCGTATCGCGGCCGAACTCGGCGCGCGCGTGGTCAAGACCTATTGGTGCGAAAAGGATTTTGACAAGGTCGTCCGGGGCTGCCCGGTCCCGGTGGTGATGGCCGGGGGGCCTAAATGCGAGACCGATCTTGAAGTGCTGGAATTTGTCGCGGACGGAATGCAAAAAGGCGCGGTCGGGATCAATCTCGGCCGGAATGTCTGGCAAAATCCGAACCCCATCCCGATGGCTAAGGCTTTAAACGCCATCGTTCACAAAAACGCGACGGCTAAAGAAGCTTACGCGATCTTCTCCGCCACAAAGAAGGCGGATCCGTCCTCTGGCGGATCCGAGGCCAAAGGCGGCGCAAAGCCCCGTAAAAAATAAGATGCCTCCCGGAAAAGCCGCCCTCCCAACAACCATGCGTGTCGCCGTCTACTACCGTAATAATGACGTACGGCTGGAGGAACGGCCCGTCCCCAAGATCGGCGAAGGCGAGCTCCTTGTCAAGACACGGGCCAGCGGGATCTGCGGCACCGACGTTATGGAGTGGTACCGGATCAAAAAGGCCCCGAGGATCCTGGGCCACGAGATCACGGGCGATATCGTCGAGTCGAACTCCCCGAAATACACGATCGGCCAGCGCGTCTTCGTCAGTCATCACGTCCCCTGCTACCATTGCAAGCACTGCAAGAACGGCAACCACACGGCCTGTGAAACCCTGCACACCGGCAATTTCGATCCGGGAGGCTACGCGGAATTCATCCGTATCCCCAAGATCAATGTCGAGCACGGGGTCTACGTCCTGCCGGAGAACGTTTCGTACGAGGAAGGGACTATGATCGAGCCGTTGGCCTGCGTCGTCCGCGGACAACGCGTGATCGGCATGAAGAAGGACGAGACGGTCCTGATCCTGGGAAGCGGCGTTTCGGGTTTGATGAATGTTCAGATCGCAAAGCTCAAAGGCGCCCGCGTGATCATCACCGATATGGATGCGACACGGCTCGCAAAGGCCCGGGAATACGGCGCGGACGAAACCTACCATCCGAAAGATCTTCCCCAGCTCAAGGCAGACAAGGTCATTCTCTGTACGGGCGCGCTTCCCGCGGTCAAGCAAGCTTTCCAGTCACTGGACCGGAAGGGCATTCTCCTGCTTTTCGCGATCCCGGAGACCGATATCCAGCTTCCCACCGTCGATGTGTGGAGAAATGAGCTGACCGTAACGTCTTCTTACGGCGCGGCGCCCGAAGATCTGGAAGAAGCCATCGACTTGATCGAGTCGGGCAAAGTGAACATGAAAGACCTGATCACGCACAAACTCCCGCTTGAAAAAGCCCCGGAAGGTTTCAGCCTCGTCGCCGAAGCCAAGCGATCCCTCAAAGTCGTCCTGGTTCCCTGATAAAAAACTTATTGAAAACCAGGACTGCACTGATTTCCCATTAATTTTTATAGATAATCAGGCGTCTTGATCCCCTAGTCCCACCCGAGAAACACGAGCGGCCTAAGCGCCAGAGCATAAGTTTTTGTGCATTTAAGAGTTTGTCATTCCCGAATGCTTTTATCGGGAATCCATGGCCTTTGGATGCCCGCTTTAAACATGCGGGCATGACATGGCAAAAGATTTTTGCTCGATTACCTAGCTCGAAGTGCTCCGAGAGCTGGCGCCGTCGAAGTTTCCCGTCCACCCAACCCAACACTCCGCTCGAAGGGCAGGACTGATGCGGAGGCAGCGTTCGGAGCCCTTTGGAGCTTGGTGCCGTCTGAAGGACGGATCCAAAGGGCGAGATCCGCAAGCGGCCGTTTCCCGCCGCCCAAACTATTCATTTCTTTTCCATAACGGTAGTTTGGACGGCCCCAATTTCCGCTTCACGGAAATTGATAAGTATTGGGACCGGAAGAAATGAACCGCTGGTGACGACGCGCGGTCCTGCCTTCGAGCGACCTAGATCACTTCGAGCAGGAGGCCTTTGAGGTATTCGCCTTCGGGGTGATAGATATTGATCGGGTGGTCGAACGCGTGAGAGGTTTTCTTGAGGATCCTGACGTCGCGTTTCGCGTCGGAAGCGGCGCCGAAAATGATCTTTTGAAAAAGATCGGGCGTGATGTAGGAAGAACACGAGAACGTGAAAAGCAGGCCGCCTTTGGGGAGCTGTTTCAAGGCCTGCAGGTTGATATCCTTATAACCCCGCGCGGCATGCTGGACCTGGCTTTTGCTTTTGCAAAAGGCCGGCGGGTCGAGGATGATCAGGTCGAATTCTTTTTTCGTCGCGCGCAGGTAATCAAAAACGTCCTGCTGGGCCCAGACGCCCGCGTCCGCGCCAAGCCCGTTCCTTTCCAAATTCTTCCGCCCCATCGCCACCGCGGATTCGGACGATTCTACGGACACGACTTCCCTTGCGCCGCCCTTGGCCGCGTAAACGGAGAACCCGCCCGTATAAGCAAAACAATTGAGCACCCGCTTGCCGGCGCTGGTCCCCCGGACGCATTCGCGGTTTTCCCGCTGGTCGAGAAAGAATCCCGTCTTCTGACCTTCCTTGATATCAACGCCGAAGAGAAGCCCGTTCTCCCGGATCTCGATCGCCGCGGGAGGCTCCTTCCCCGCGAGCACGCCCACCGAACGCTTGAGGCCTTCCCATTTCCGGAGATCGGAGTCGCTCCGTTCAAAGAAGGAGTGCCCGGGAAAATATTTTTGAAGGCATTTCACGATCACCGGCTTCCACGCGTCAATCCCGGCCGTATTGAACTCCGCGACCAGAAAGTCCCCGTAAACATCCACGGTCAGGCCCGAGAGAAAGTCCCCTTCGGAATGGATCAGGCGGTAAGCGTCGGTGTCAGGAGGCAGAAACCGCCTGCGCATCTCGAGCGCGTGTCCGATCTTTTCGTCAAAGAACGGCTCATCGATCGCGATATCCTCGAACGCCAGCATGCGCACCACAATTTGGGACTCGGGATTGAGATAACCGATCCCGAGGAACTCGTCTTTGTCGGAGAGAACGCGGACAAGATCGCCGGCCTCGAACCCCTCGTCGATCCGGTCGATCGCGCCGGAGAAGATCCAGGGATGACGGTTCTTGACGGGCCGTTCCTTGCCTTTTTGGAGGATACAGCGGACGGTCTTCATGTTCTCAGGAAAGGATCGCGACGATCCACGCAAAAAGGCTCACGGCGATGCAATAGTAGCCAAAGAGAAAAAAGCGGCCCTTCCGGATGAGAGCCATAAGCCAATAAATGACGAGGTATCCCGCGATCGCAGCCGCAAAAAATCCGGCCAGAACGGCCGGTGCATTCGCCGAAAAGTACCGCATCCCCTCTCTTAGGTCCATCACGATCGCTCCGATAATCGCGGGGATGGAGATCAGGAACGAGAATTTCGCGGCATCCTCTTTTTTGATCCCAAGAAGCATACCCGCAAGGATCGTGCTGCCCGAACGTGAGACCCCCGGCAAAAGAGCGACCCCCTGGGCCAATCCGATCCAGAACGCATCCCCGTAGTGGATCAAAGCAAGATCCCTCTGCCCCTTCTGGAAACGTTCGCTCAGGATCAGAACAACGCCCATGACGAACCACGCCGCGGCAACAAAGACAAGATTCGCAAAGGCAGTCTCAAAAAGATGTTTAAAGCAAACCGCCAGGATACCGGTCGGAATGAGCGTGATCAGAATGCAGACCCAGAGGCCCCGGTGAGGCGGTTGAACGCCTGCGGCGGAAGCGGGCGTTTTGGAAATGGCCTTTTGAACGCTGCGGATGAAATCCTTGAGAATATCGAGGATGTCGTTGGAAAAGAAGGCCAGGATCGCGAGGAGCGTCCCGCCGTGCAAGGCGATATCGAACGCCAGCACCGGATCTTTCATTCCGAAGAGATTCTGAAAAAGCACCAAATGGCCGGAACTGGAGACCGGAAGGAACTCCGTAAGTCCCTGGACGACCCCTAGCGCGATCGCTTGCCACAAAGTCACGATAAAACCTCCGGGAGAAGCCTGTTAACCCAAAAACCAAGCGGCGGATCGGAAGTGCCGCATAAAAAATCCGGGGCGCAGGCCCCCGACAGGCGCCCGCGCCCCGAATGTTTATTTATTTACGTATTTTCTCGTCGCGACAGGAACGGACTCTTCGACGGGTTCGGCGGGCGCCGCCTTCTCCATGACGGGCTCAGCGGCCTCGGCCTGCGGGATGACGGCCGACGGGGCCTCCGCCGCTTTTTTCTTGCTCGGGCATGACGAGCAGCCCGAAAAAACCAACGTTAAAAGAAGCAACGCTAAAAGCTTGTGGGACATTTTCATCGTGGATCTCCTTTTGTTCAAAAAACTTTTAATACCGCGTGACATTTAAATTCAAGGGTATGCGGTATAATACTGTTAACCCCTAAAATTAAGCGGAGAACAGTATTAAAGAAAACGGCTCAGGTTCCTCTTTTGAAGTTCGATGACGATCTTACGGATGGATTCCGTTTCGCTCACGGGGCAGACCAGTACCGCGTCCCCGGTATCGACCACGACATGGTCCTTAAGACCCACCGTAGCGATCAAACGCCCCTCCCCTTTCACGACATTCCCGGAGCTTTCCACAAGGACATTGTTCCCTACGGAAAGATTGCCGCCCTTGTCCAACGGCAAAAGACCCTTGAGCGTCGCCCAGCTTCCGACGTCGTTCCATCCCATCGAGACCGGGATCGTCAGGATCCCGCCGGAAAGCTTTTCCATCAGCCCGTAATCGATCGAAACGCTTGGGACTTTGGCAAAAAGTTTTTTGACGGCGGCCGCGGACATCCCTCCATCCGCCAATTTTACGACCGTCCTAAAAACGGCCGGAAGTTCACGCCGCGTGGTCTCAAGCAGGCAGTCCGCGCGCCAAATGAAGATCCCGGCATTCCAAAGGAACTTCTTCGAGCGGAAATAAGCCCGGGCCTTTGCAAGTTCCGGTTTTTCGTGAAAGCGTTTGAGAAAAAAGACCGGCGTACCGCGGATCGCGGTTTTTTTTCCGGCCATTTCAAGGTAGCCGTAGCCCGTATGGGGTTGATCGGGCTTGATCCCGAGCGTCACGGGCATTCCCGACTCCTCCGCCTGTCCGTAAGCGGCGCGAAGGACTTTCGCGAAAGTGGTTTCGTCCTTGATGGAGTGGTCCGCCGGAAAAATGGCCAGGACCGCCGAAGGATCTTTCTTCAGCACGAGCGACGCGGCCCACGCCGCACACGGGGCCGTGTTCCGTCCTACGGGCTCCCCGATCACTTGCGAACGCGGAATGCGAAGCCGTTTCGCCGTCGAAGCCGCTTTGTCTAAGGCGGTAAAAACAAGAATGCGGGAGGAAGGAATGACTTTTTTGACGCGGTCGAAGGTTTGTTCAAGGAGCGTCTTCGGCCCGAAAAGGTTCAGGAACTGCTTGGCGCGGTGCTTACGGCTTTCCGGCCAGAAGCGGGTGCCGCTTCCGCCCGCCATAATAACCGCCCAGTTCATCTGCTCATCTCGCGCATCACGGTCTTGAGCTCATTTTCAACAATGGCCCGGATCTCATCGAGCCTTTGTTGGGTCTGAGCTTCAAAACGCATCACAAGCACCGGCTGGGTATTCGAGGCACGTACGAGTCCCCAGCCGTCGGGGAACTGGACCCTTGCGCCGTCGATATCCACAACCTCGTATTTCTTTTTAAGGTCCGCGACCACTTGCGCGACCACCTTGAATTTGATCTCTTCGGGAAGTTCAAAACGGATCTCGGGAGTATTCACAAGCTGAGGAACATCCGCAAGAAGCGTCGAGAACGGCGCGTTCGCCTTGTCGGCGATCTCCAGGATCCGGCACGCCGCATAAACGGCGTCGTCGAAGCCGAGCCAACGGTCGTTGAAGAACATGTGGCCGCTCATCTCGCCCGCCATTTCCGCGTGCGTTTCCTTCATCTTGGCCTTGATGAGCGAATGCCCGGTCTTCCACATCAGGGGTTTGCCGCCACGTTTGGCGATATCGTCATAGATCTGCTTGGAGCTTTTCACGTCCCCGATGATGGTCGCGCCCGGTTTACGCGTGAGGATCTCGCGGGCGTAGAGGAGCAGGAGTTTGTCGCCGTAAATGATCTGCCCTTTTTCATCGACCACGCCGATCCTGTCCGCGTCGCCGTCGAACGCGATCCCGATATCCGCCTTAAGCTCCACGACCTTCTTTTGCAGGTCCTTCAGGTTGGAAGGCACCGAAGGATCGGCTTGATGGTCGGGCATCTTGGGATCAAGGTTCTCGTAGAGGACCGTCACATCGTGCCCGAACCGACGGATCAAGGCCGGCGCCGTCACAGCCGCCATGCCGTGACCCGTATCCAACACCACCTTGAGCTTCTTCGTGAACTTGAAGTCTTTGAAAATGTAGTCCTGATAGGCTTTCACCAGGGCGTCGTGGTCCGGGACCTCCACCTTCCCCTCGCCCTTGACGAAATCGTTCTTTTCGATCAGCTGTCGAAGCCCCTGGATGTCCTTGCCGTAAAAGGAGTGCCCCGAATGATGGAACTTGAACCCGTTCTCGTCCGGCGGATTGTGGGAACCCGTGAGTGAGATGCCCGCGTCCAGCTTGTTGTAGGTCACATAGAAATAAAGGAGAGGCGTGGTGGCGAGACCGATCTCCCGCACCGTCAGGCCGCAGCTTTGAAGACCGTTCGAAAGACCGCGGTAAAGGAATTCCGCGCTCCAGCGGTGGTCATGGCTGATCGCGACGGTCTTCCGGCCCTCGCGCGCGAGCACCGTGCCGAAGGCCTTGCCGATCGCGAGAGCGACCTCTTCGGTGAGTTCTTTTCCCGCGACGCCGCGGATGTCGTATTCTCTGAAAATATGGGATGGGATTGTCATTCGTTACTCCGGAGTTATTGAACCATCAAAAAAAATGCGCGGGACAGGACTTGAACCTGCACTCCTTGCGGAACCAGCCCCTCAAGCTGGCGTGTCTGCCAATTTCACCACCCGCGCTCAAATAAAATCCGCTTTGATCCTCTATGAGGACTTGCCCGTGCGCTTCCGAACGGCCTTCAGCTTGGCTTCCTTGACCGCTTTGGCCTTGCGCTCTTTTTCAAGCACCGCTTCGACCTGGCCGAGCTCGGTATCGAGCTTCTTGATCTCCCCAAGCACCTTCTGCATCTCGGCGGTCTCAAGCTCGAGTTTTTCCCCCTGCCTCACCGTCGTCTGATAAACCTGGCTTCCCAGCTGGGAGAACGCCTTGGCCATCTGATGTTCCAGGGTGGCTTTCTGGATCAAAAGCCGCGTCACGTGCGCCGCTTCCCCCGTCTTTTCCGCAACGACCTTGGCGTATTTTTTGACGGTCTCAAAGGTCTCGTTGATGATCTTTTCCGACTTTGCATAGAACTCTTTTTTATCCATGACTCACCTCGTTGGATGACTGCTTAGGGGATCCCTGGGAACAAGCCTTTTACCGCCACAACGGCACTATGTTCTATCACATTTTTTAAAGATATCAAGCCCAGAATACAGAACCTATGCCCCGGCATTTGTAGAGAGATCATCGCAAAATTCCTCAGGATTCTGAGATGCGCTCGCGAGGCAAAGCGGTCCCAATACCGATCAATCTCAACTTGTTGAGATTGGGGCCGTCCAAACTACCATCTTGGAAAAGAATAAATAGTTTGGGCGGGCATGGTGGCAAGAGACTTCGCCTTGCCATCGGCGGTTCATCGGCTCCGGCGGCCGATGCCCGCCTGCGCTCTCACTTCGACCCCCTAAAACAGGGACCCAGCTCGAAGTGCTCCGAGAGCTGGCGCCGTCGAAGTCTCTTGCCGAGCGAAGCCGAGCGCGCGAGTGAGAATTTTCACGCCGGGAAAATTCGAACGTCAGCGAAGGATCGCTAAGAAATTTCGCCGCCTTTTATCTCTTCAAAAAACGTTTCGAGTCGCCCCATTCGCCATACCCAATTTCGGCACCCGCCACTTGGATCCGGCACTCAAGACAGCTTTTGCACTGGCGGGCATTTTCATCGAGACAAGGCTTACCGTCATAGAGCTTATAGAACTTCCGGTAATCCGTCGGCGTGATGTTGGGCATGATGATATTGGCTCCGGCCTGGATCCCCTTTTCACGCCCTAAGGGATCCAGGGTCTGAAGCGCGGTCGTGGCCGCGATATTGACGTCTTTGAGCAATAACCGCGTAAGAGCGATCATCACAAGTCCGAGGCGGAAATTTTCCTCGGGATCATGCCCCTCGGGGACAAGCGGCGTGTCTTCATGCGGAACATACGGACCCATGCCGATCATATCCACATCTTCGTTCTTGAAAAACTGGATATCGTCCATCAAATGCTCGCGGGTCTGGAACGGCAGTCCGATCATCACGCCCGTTCCGACCTGATAACCGATACGCCGGAGCGTTTTCAGGCATTTGCGGCGCACTTCAAAAGAATGATCCTCAGGGTGGAGCTGCTTATAGAGCGCGGGAGAACTCGTTTCAATCCTCAAAAGATAGCGGTGAGCCCCTGCCTTGAACCACCGCTCATAGGTTTTCGCGGTCTGTTCTCCGAGCGAGAGCGTGATCCCGAGCTTCCCGGAGGTTTCGGCTTTGATCTTGTAAAGAATGTCCTCGATGAAACGGACATAAGCCTCATCTTGGCGTTCGCCGGATTGCAGGACAATCGACCCGTAATCCATTTCCAGCGCCGCTTTCGCGCAGTCCAATATCTCGGCTTCCTCCATTGCGAAACGAGTAACATTCGAATTGCTTTTGCGAATGCCGCAGTAATAACAATCCTTCGCGCAAAGATTACTGAACTCGATGATCCCGCGAAAATAAACCTTGGGCCCCACGTGCCGGAGGGCACAGGCACGCGCTTCCCGGAAAAGCTCTTCGAGCTTTTGGGGATCCTTTTCATTCAGCCACTTTAGCATGTCGCTTGAGTTCATATTCTTGCACCTGTGACACGTGCCACGGATCCGTGGCTCCTGAGTTAAAGGAACAGATCCCTTTCCCCTTTTCGGACACGCTCGAGGAATTGGTAAAAGACGGGGAACCCTTGAGGATTTCTTGTCTTGATCTCCTCAAGTTCTTTTTCCAGCACCCGGAGCCCGGCTTCACGGGTTGCGGGAGTGGCGAAATCGTCCAGCCATTCCTGGAAGGTCAGGACGGCGTTCAGTTTGCAGAACTTCCCCTCTTGGCCGCTCCGCAAAAGGTCCATGATGCATTTGCCCGTCCTGCCGCAACGATACCCGGCAGTGCAAAAGGACGTGATGTGACCCATCTGGGCGAAGTCGCGAACGAGTTCGTCGAGACTGCGCGTGTCCCCCAGCATGAACTGCTGACGGTCAGATTCCTGTCCCTTCCCCGCTTCGCTGTAACTTCCGATCCCGATCTTGGTGGAAGCATCGGTCTGGGTGATCCCGAGACCGATCGCGTCACGCCGCATCTGGGCGGTTTCCCGCGCCGTAATGATCATGCCCGTGTAAGGAATGGCAAGACGGATGAGCAGGATGATCTTCTTAAAATCCTCGTCGGATACTTTGTAGGGGGAATGTTCGGCATATTCGGAATTGAGGGCCGGCTCCATGCGCGGGAATGACACCGTATGCGGACCGATCCCCATCTTGGCTTCCAGATGGATCGCGTGATAAAGAAGCGCCATCACCTCAAAACGCCAATCATAAAGCCCGAACAGGACCCCGATCCCCACGTCATCGATCTCCGCCTCCATCGCGCGGTGCATAGCATAAAGCCGCCACCGGTAATCGGATTTGAGAGTCCCTTTCGGATGGAGTTTCGCGTAGGTCTCATGATGGTAGGTTTCCTGGAACACCTGATAGGTCCCGAGGCCTCCGTCCCTGAGACGGACGAGCTCTTCGATCGACATGGGCGCCGCGTTGACATTAATGCGCCGGATGTTGCCGTAGCCGTGCTTGGTCGGAGTCTTGACATCGTAGATCGTCTTCATGCTTTCGAGAATATAATCGATCCCGGTCAGAGGATGCTCTCCGTAAACCGCGATGATGCGCTTGTGGCCGATCTTCCCTGTCAGACTTTCAGTCTCCCTGCGGATCTCGTCCTGTGAAAGAACGCGGCGCTTTGCCTTGAGATTTTCGTGTTTGAATCCGCAGTAGGCGCAGTTATTGACGCAGTAATTCCCCATATAAAGTGGCGCGAACGTGACGATGCGGTTGTCGTAGACTTTTTTCTTGATCTGAAAGGCGGCTTCTTGCATTTCACGAAGCATGCCGGGATCCTTCACGCGGATCAGGGTCGCGAGCTCTTCCGGGGTGAGTGTTTGAACGGCAAGCGAGCGCGCAAGAATGGCCCGCACGGTGGGCGCATCGGGTTCGCGGGCCGCTTCGATCTCTTTCCAGATCGCATCGTCATCAATAAAATCACGGCCGTGATCGAGATAGCGGTCGATCTGGTCCTGTTTGATGCGGTCCTGGATCCAGGCGGCCTCGGCGGTCATGACAAGATCCCTTTAGCTTTTATTCTGTTTTCGCGGTAGGTTTTCAACACTGCAGGGAATGGCGCAAGCGTCCGTTCCAATACTCCCTGGACGAAAGAGATCGCAACGCCGTAATTGGTAATAGGCACACCTTTAGCTTTGGCCCTTTCGATGCGAAAAAGCATCTCCCGGCGCGTCAGCATGCAAGAGCCGCAGTGGATGATCAGCTTATAGGTCTCAAGATCGTCCGGGTAATCACGCCCCGCGGAACTCCGGACATCCAGCTCCGCGCCTACATATTGCCGGAGCCAACGCGGGATCTTCACCCGGCCGATATCATCCTCGACCGCGTGGTGACTGCAGGATTCCGCGATCAGGACTTTATCGCCGTCTTTCAGGGCATCGATCGCCGTAACTCCGAGCACCATTTCGTTCAGATCCCCTTTGAGCCTGGAAAAAAGGATGGAAAAGGTCGTGCACTTCACGCCCGGCGGTGTGTCCGCCACCATCTTGAGCACAACCTGCGAATCACAAACCACGAGGTCTGGAGGACTTTTCAGCCGGGCAAGCGCGGAAGCGTATTCCCGTTCTTTGACGACAAGAACGGCGGCATCATTATCCAAAACTTCCCGGATCGTCTGAACCTGCGGCAGGATCAAACGGCCCTTCGGCGCCTCCAGATCGATCGGCACGATCAAAACCACGAGCCCCCCGGCGGGCACAAGATCTCCGATCAAAGACGGCGGCCTCAGAAAATCATCCGGACAAACTTCCAGGAGATCCCGCTTAAGGGTATGCATCTGCTCATCACGTCTTTTTGCATCCAAGCATGAGCAAAACACGATATGTCCGGTCCGTGCCCGGATTTTCTCAAGAAACGCGGGACTTGGAGCTTGCAGATCTATCTTGTTAATGACCACGATCAACGGAGCTTTTCTTGCCGTGGCTTCATCGCAGATCTCATCTTCGAATCCCGTCCATTGATCCGGCTCAATGATAAGCACCACTACATCGGCCCGGTCAAATACTTTCCGGGTCCGTTTGATCCTCGGCTCGGCAAGCACCGAACTGTCGTCCATTCCCCCGGTATCAAGGAAGACTACGGGACCGATTGGCAAAAGCTCCATGGTTTTTTCAACGACATCCGTGGTCGTGCCGGGCACGGACGAAGTGATCGCCACGTCCTGGCCGGCCACCATGTTGAGAAAACTCGATTTCCCGACATTGGTGCGGCCAAAGATCCCGATCTGAAGCCTAAGAGCCTTCGGTGTTTTTTCCATGGTCTTTGTGTCCCATTGATAAAAGATTCTGCGGCGAAAGGATCTTTTCCACGACCCCCTTGCCCAGCCGTTCTTCCAGAAAACCCCTCAAGTTCTTTTGCCCTGGGGACCGGAATCCCTTAAGAAGTTCCGCCGCCTTGTCATACCCGAGAAGCGGCACAAAAGCCGTGACGATCCCTTCCGACTGATCCACATAGACCCGGCATTTCTCGGGGTCGGCCTTGATACCGGCCACATGCTCCGCGAACATTTCGTCCGCGCGCGTCAAAAGATCGATCGACTCCAGAAGCGCGTGGGCCAAAAGCGGCATAAATTCGCCTATTTGGAACGACGCACGCGACGCCGCTTCCGTAACCAGGAGATCGTTCGCCATGACTTTCATTCCTGCCTGCATCACCGCTTCCAAGAGGACGGGATTGATCTTACCGGGCATGACCGATGAGCCGGTTTGAAGCTGTGGCAATTCGATCTCACCCAAGAGACTCATAAGACGCAGATCATTTGCGATCTTCAGCAAGTTGCTGGCATGGGCTTTCAATATCCCTGAAACTTCCACGAATGCGTCTGCATTGGCGGTCGTATCGATCATATTCTCGCCTCGGCTCAGTCCCAAACCGGTGATCTCACGGAGTTTTTCGATCACAAGAAAAATGTAACGCTGCGGCGCTGTAAGTCCCGTGCCGATCGCCGTACCGCCCAGGTTCACGACCCGGAGACGTTCTTCACATTTAAAGGTGCGCCAACGGTCCCGCGCAAAGGCTTCCGCGAACGCCGCGAATTCCGCGCCGAGCGTCATGGGCACGGCCTCCTGCAGTTCGGTCCTCCCCATCTTGACGATCCCTGAGAACTCTTTTTCTTTTTGCTGAAAAGAGCCCTGAAGCTTTGCGGCCGAATCACTCAGTTTTTTACAGCCAAAGATCGCCGCGACCTTGACCGCAGTCGGATAAACGTCATTGGTGGACTGGTGCCTATTCACGTCTTCAATGGGATGAACGAGCCCGTATTGGCCTTTTTTCCCGCCTAAGAGTTCGATCGCACGATTGGCGATCACTTCGTTTGCGTTCATGTTGGTCGAAGTCCCGGCACCTCCTTGGAGCGCATCCAGCGGCCAGTTATCGGAAAATTTCCCTGTTAAGACCTCGTCGCAGGCCGCAATGATCGCTTTAGCTTTAGATCCGGGTAAATAGCCCAGTTCCAGGTTGGCCAGGCAGGCCGCTTTTTTGACCATGACAAGGGCCGAGACAAGATCCGGGACGACACGAAGTCCGGACAACCTGAAGTTTTCAAGCGCACGCTGCGTGTGGATCCCCCAATAGACTTCATGCGATATTTGTTTTTCACCGAGACTGTCTTTTTCGGTACGATAGTCCATAGCTTCCTTTCAAATCAGTTCGGAGTCATGAGTTGAGAGTCCGGAGTACGATCAGACGTTTTTTGCTCTAAACTCCGAACTCCACACTCCGGACTCATGACTGTTTAGTCAGTGCGGATTTGACGGAAACGCCCTGGAGCGCTCCAAGCTTTCCGGTAAGAGCCCCCAGCTCATCGGTCGTCGCGTCCACGATCAGCGTGATCACGGAACACTTCCGCTCCCGGTAAGGCAATCCCACCCGCGCCACGATGATGTCTCCATGCTCGGAAAGAAGATCGTTCACTTGGTGCGCGTCTTTTTTACGGTCTCCCACGATGATCCCCACAAAACCAAGTCTTTTTTCCACATCAATCTCCTCAAAATGTTTTCAAAAATAAAAATCCCAGCTCCTGGGTGGAAGCTGGGATAAGACAGAACTTTGATTGTCTTCCCCTCAGCTTCAGGCCCGCTCGTACGGCCCTTTTCTTCAGGAACTTTTAACTAAAACGTTAGTGGGTATTACCGCCTGTAAATCGGAAGCGGCTGATACTTCGTATGAAGCAAATGATGGGATTTCTCGCTCAAAGGCTTCCCGAGAAATTCCTTGTAAAGCTGCTGAACGTACGGATTTTCATGCGAACAACGGACCGTCTGGGCCTCATCGTCTGAATAGAGCCCTTTCGCCCGTGCCAAACGAAGCTCATCCGTCACACCATACGGTTGTCCGCCGCCCCCCACGCAGCCGCCGGGGCACGCCATGACTTCGACAAAGTGATACGGCAGAGGTTTGCCTTCCTTTTGTGCTTTACGGATCTGGCCCAGCACATACTCGACATTGGCAAGCCCATGAGCGACCGCGATCCTCACTTCCGTACCTTCAATGTTGATCGAAGTCTCCTTCACACCCTCAAGGCCGCGGACATTCATAAATTCAACCTTGGGAAGTTTTTTCCCGGTCGCAAAAGCATAGGCGGTCCGGAGCGCGGCTTCCATCACACCTCCGGTCGCGCCAAAAATGGTCCCGGCACCGCTGTAATCCCCCAGAATGTGATCGCATTCTTCTTCGGGAAGATTCGCGAAATCGATCCCGGCTTGTTTGATCATGCGCGCAAGTTCCCGTGTCGTAAGGACCACATCCACGTCCTGAAAACCGGAGGCCGACATCTCACGGCTGCGCGAGATCTCGAACTTCTTGGCCGTACACGGCATGACGGAGATCACCTTCAGCTTCGCAGGGTCGATCTTATTTTTTTCCGCGTAATAAGTCTTCACGAGCACGCCCATCATCTCATGCGGGGACTTCGCAGAAGAAAAGTGCGGAATCATGTCTTGGTGGAATTTTTCCATGAAATCCACCCACGAGGGACAGCAGGTCGTGATCAGCGGCAAGGCTCCTTTTTTATGGACGAACCGCTCGATGAATTCGCTCGCCTCTTCCATGATGGTCACGTCCGCGGCAAAATTCGTATCAAAGATCGCCTTGAAGCCCATACGCCGGAGCGCCGTGTAGATCTTCTTGGTGACGTTGGTCCCGATCGGAAATCCGAAAGCTTCCCCAAGCGCCACGCGCACCGCGGGAGCGATCTGGACCACGCAATATTGTTCCGGATCACGAAGCGCTTTCCACGCGAGCATGGAGTCGTCCTTTTCAAAAATGGCACCGGTCGGACAATGGGCGGCACATTGGCCGCACCGCACGCAGGGTGAATCCGCGAGGCTGATGTCCCCCGCAGGGGCCATCCTCGTATTGAACCCGCGTTGAAGAAAGGTGAGGGCCCACACATCCTGCACGTTCTGACAAACATCCACGCAGCGGCCGCAATTAATGCACTTCCGAGGCTCCAGCACGATATTCCCGGTGGAATCGTCTTTGGGAATATCCCTGACGATCTTTTCGTAGAATTCTTCCCGGATCCCGAAATCCGCCACGAGGGACTGAAGTTCGCAATTGTTGTTCCGCCCGCAGGTCAGGCACTCGTTGGGATGATTGGAAAGGAAGAGTTCCACCACGGTCCGGCGGATCGAAACGATCTCGGGATCATGGGTAATGATGTCCATGCCCTCTTCGAGCGACGTGGAGCAAGCCCGGAGCATTTTCCGGTTTCCCCGGACCCTCACCAGACAGATCCCGCAAGCCGCCGAGGCGTGAAGATAGGCGTCGGGATGTTTGCAGAGCGTCGGGATCTTGATCTGAGCCTTCCTCGCCGCATCCAGGATCGTGGTGTTTTCCGGCACCTCAACTTTAATTCCATTGATAAGAGCTTTGACCATAAACTTTTTCTTCCCCCGGATAAAAACTTGTCTTGTATTAACTGCGATTGATCGCGCGCGGCTTGCAAACCTCAAAGCATTGACCGCAACGGGTGCATTTTGTCTGGTCGATCAGATAACCGCTTTCACGGTTCCCGGAAATGGCCCCCACCGGGCAAGCCTTAAAGCACATGCCGCACTTCACGCATTTCTCGCTCAGGATCATGAACCGGATCAGCTTTTCACACTTGCAAGCCGGACATTTTTTCTTGTTCACGTGGGCATCATATTCCGCGCGATAATAATGCAGCGTCGAGAGCACCGGATTGGGCGCCGTTTGTCCGAGACCGCAGAGGGACGCTTTTTGCATGGCAAACGAGATCTGCTCCAATTGCTCAAGGTCTTTTTGCGTTCCTTCCCCATCCGTGACCTTCCTGAGGAGTCTCAGCATCTGTGTCCCGCCGATACGGCAGGGAGCGCATTTCCCGCAGGATTCATCCACGCAAAAACCAAGATAGAATTTCGCGATATCCGCCATGCAGTCGTCCTCATCCATGACGATCATGCCGCCGGAACCCATAATGGATCCCATTCTCTGCAGACTTTCGTAATCCACCTTGGTCTGAAAAAATTCCTTCGGGATCACGCCCCCGGAAGGACCGCCGGTCTGGATCGCCTTGACATTTTTCCCGCTCAGGGCGCCCCCGCAGATGCCGTAGACGATATCTTCGATCGCGGTACCCATAGGGACCTCCACGAGGCCTGAGTTCTTTACCTTCCCCGTGACCGCGAACACTTTGGTCCCTTTAGAGCTCTCGGTCCCGATCCCTGCGAACCAAGCCCCGCCTTTCGTCAAAATGACCGGGATATTCGCCAGTGTCTCAACGTTATTGATACAAGTGGGTTTTCCCCAGAGTCCCTTAATGGAAGGAAAAGGGGGACGCGGACTCGGATAACCGCGCTTTCCCTCGATCGAAGCGATCAGCGCCGTTTCTTCGCCGCAGACGAACGCCCCGGCGCCAAGCCGGATCTCCAGATCGAGGTTAAAAGAAGAACCCAGAATACCTTCACCCAGAATCCCGCGCGCGCGGCATTGCTGGATGGCCTTTTCGATCCTCTCGATCGCAAGCGGATATTCCGCGCGAATGTAAAAGTATCCCTTGGACGCGCCGATCGCATAAGCTCCGATGATCATACCCTCGATCACGGAGTGCGGATCGCCCTCCAAAACGCTACGATCCATGTACGCTCCCGGATCGCCCTCGTCGCCGTTACAAATGATATATTTCTGATCGGCCGTGGCCTTGCGTGTAATGTCCCATTTGAGGCCCGTCGGGAATCCCGCGCCGCCGCGGCCCCGGAGTCCCGCGACTTTTATTTCCTGAGCGACCTTTTCCGGCGTGTATTCCGTGAGGACCTTCGCAAGGGCCTGGTATCCGCCCTGCGCGATATAATCTTCGATGCTCTCGGGATCGATCACACCGCAATTACGGAGCACGATGCGAAGCTGTTTCGAAGGTTGCAGGCTCGATCTGCCCTCAAGGGGCTTGCCACCGACCAGGCTTTCCGAAATGATCGCGGGGATATCACTGTCTTGAACATTCGTGTAGAGAAAATTTTCCGGCAGCACCCGGACGGTCATCCCTTGGCCGTAGACACCGATATCCGCAACACGCACGAGTTGGACCTCGTTCTCCAGCCCTTTCTCTCTCAAGGTCCCGAGAAAAACCCCGTAAAAATCGCGCGTCCTGTCCTTCCCCGTGATCGCCGTATCTTTAATGAAAACTGTCTTTCCCATGACTTTCCTGTTTTCTCAATTAAGCTTCAGATCATAAATGCGATCGTTCACGAGCATCTTGCCGCACACATGTTTTTCCATGATCTTGGTCGCGACCTCTTTATCGACCTTACCGTAAAACACCGTCGGCATGTTCTTCACGTGGACCTCGACCAGCGGTTCCGCGGAACACATGCCCACGCACCCGCATTTTTTGATCTCCACATCCGCGTTGTGCTTCCGGCTTTCCTCGAGAAGCGTTTCATAGACTTCCTTCGCCCCGGCCGCGATCCCGCAGGTGCTATAACCCACTTTGATCCAGTTGCGGTCTTCTCCGGCATGCTGCTGCCGTATGGATTCCAGATCTTTCTTTGTCATTTTATTCATGCGTTCACTTCCGTTTCGGCCTCTTCGGAATAATATGCGATGATGTCCCCGATATCTTTTTTCTTCACGCCGCCGTAAACCTTCTCCCCGATCTTCAACACCGGAGCCAACCCGCAGCACCCCAGACAACGCACCATCTCTAAATGAAATTGGCCATCCTTGGTCGTTTCCCCCGGTTTCACGCAAAGCAGATGCTCCAACTCCGCCAAGATCTCGGCGCCCCCCTTGAGATAACAGGCCGTGCCCATACACACAGAGATCGTATGTTTTCCCGGAGGGTTCAGACGAAAAAAGTGGTAAAACGTGATCACTTCATAGATACGGGCAAGGGGCACATCAAGGATCTGGGACAGGATGAGCGAAACCTCGCGCGGCACATAGCCGTAACGATTCTGGATCTGGTGAAGCACCATGATCAGATTCCCCTCTTTGCCCTTCCAGGAATCCGCGATCTCCTTTACTTCCCTCTCCAAAATCTCTTTATCCATGCAAAAACTCCCTCTCCAAACGCATTGTTCCTATGGTTTCATTTGCTCAATGGCTTTATCCACCAACGTCACGTAGGTCATGGCGCTGGAACCGCCGACCAGCACGGCCACCATACAGGCCTCAAGCATTTCTTCTTTCGTCCATCCCGCATCCAAACAGTGACGCACCGCCCGGGGAATGCAGACCGGACATTTCTGGGTCGTACTGGCCACTAAAAGCAACAACCATTTGGTCTTTTCCGGGATCTTCCCGGAAGCCAGCATGGTCTCTTTTTCTTTTATGAAGGCCTCATACTGCTTCGGCACGGTTTTACGGATATCCACCATCGCTTCATTGAACTGGCTCAAGATCTTTTGCGCGTCATATTCCATGGCATCCTCCCGCGTTTTCTTCGAAGCACCTACTTGGGCGAATCGCAAAAAAGCGACAAAAATTCGATCGTGAAATCGATATTGCGGACCTGCACCTTCGCAGGAACACTGATCGAGCAGGGGGCAAAATTAACGATCCGATGTAGCCCCGATAATACCATATAATCCGCCACTTCTTGACCATATTCTTTCGGCACCGCAATGATCCCGATATCGGCATGACACCTTTTAATGACCTCGGGCGCCCGTTCCACCGGATAGATCCGGATCCCGTCTATCTTCTTGCCGATCTTATGCCGCGAGACATCGAAAGCGGCCACAAGCTTTACCTTTTCACGACGAAAGCCCGGATACCTCAAAAAAGCCGAGCCCAGATTTCCCACCCCAAAAAGCACCAAATGCACCACGTTACTCTGCAGCAAATAATTTTCGAGCGTCCTTTTCAAGTCCACGGTCTTATAACCGATGCGCGGCTTCCCGACCTTCTTAAAATTCGAGATGTCCTTGCGGATCTTGACGTCCGAAAGCCCCGTGATCTCCGAAAGCTGTTTCGAAGAGACCAGGTAACGTTTCTCTTTGATCAAACCTTCAAGCGTTCGAATGTAAAGCAAGACCCTTGTGATGATCTTCCGGGGGAGTTTTTTCATAGCGCATTCGTGAAAAACCGAACGATTGGAATATTACCAAAAAAAACGGCGGCCTGCAACAAAAAAATGAAGGGATCGAACCTAAACCTTGGAACGCTCGTGATAGTGCGTGTGGAGCAGGTGGTGGGATTTTTTGCCGAGAGGTTTTTCCAAGAATTCATCGTAAAGCTTCTTGATCTGAGGGTTCGTGTGGGATTTCCGCAGTTTTTTTCCCGCATCCTCTTTGTAGATAGCGCCAATGCGCGCCAAACGAACCGCATCATCGGTATAACGAGGCTGGCCTCCCCCACCGATACAGCCGCCGGGACAGGTCATCACTTCGATAAAATGATATTGGGCTTTACCTTCCTTGATCTGATCCAACAAATGCGCGGCATTGGCCAGACCGTGCACCACGGCCACCTTGACCTCCACATTTTCCAGGAAGGACCATTCCGGCACAGTTCCTTTGATCACAAGCGACGCCTCCTTGATCCCCTGGAGCCCTTCCACGGGCCCAAGCCGGAGGTCCGCGGCCGGAAACTCACGGCCCGTGACAAGCTCATAAACCGTCCTCAGAGCCGCCTCCATCACGCCCCCCGTGTTGGCAAAAATATCCGCGGCCCCGGTCGAGATCCCCAGCGGAGAATCCATCGTACCCTCCTCCAGGCTCCTGAAATCGATGCCGGCCGATTCGATCATAAACCCGAGTTCCCGCGTAGTCAGCACATAGTCAACGTCTTGAAAACCGCTCGCATTCATTTCAGGACGTTGGGCCTCGAATTTTTTGGCCGTACACGGCATGATCGAAACCACGATCATATCCTCGGGCTTGACGCCTTTTTGGGTCGCGTAGTAGGTCTTTGCAAGCGCGCCGAACATCTGCTGAGGCGATTTGCATGAGGAAAGATTCGGCAGGAATTCCGGGTAAAAATATTCAGCGAACTTGATCCAACCCGGGGAACAGCTCGTGAACATCGGAAGCGACACGGACTTTTTTTCGACCAAGGCTTCTTTGAGTCGCGTCAAAAGTTCCGTTCCCTCTTCGATAATGGTCAGATCGGCCGTAAAATTGGTGTCGAAAACTGCATGAAAACCGATCCGTCTGAGGGCCGTCACCATTTTACCGGTCACCAGGGTCCCCGGAGGATAGCCGAAGCATTCGCCCAGGGCCGCACGGATAGCAGGCGCGGTCTGCACCACGACATGCTTGATCTTGTCCTCCAACGCTTCCCAGACCTTATCGATATCGTTCTTTTCTTGGATCGCGCCGACCGGACAAATGGCCGCGCACTGACCGCACTGGACGCAGGCAACATTGTCCAGATCCATGGCAAAAGCCGGACCGATCAATGTTTTGTAGCCGCGATTTTGCGGAAAAAGCGAGCCCACCCCCTGGACTTCCCGGCAGACCGTCACGCAACGGCGGCATTTGATGCATTTTCCGGAATCCCGCACGAGGGCCGGAGTACTATGATCCATCAGGATCGCCGGCTTCTCGCCCTTGTAATGAATATCTTCGATCCCCAAATGCGACGCGATCTCTTTTAATTCGCAATCTTCACTGCGCGTGCAATATTGGCAACTTCCTTCATGTTCGCTTAGGATCAGTTCCACGACCGTCCGTCGCGCCTCGCGAACTCGTTTATTATTGGTATGCACCCGCATTCCGTCCACGGCCGGCGTGGAACAGGAAGCCACGAGCGTCTTCGCGCCTTCCACTTCCACGAGACAGACGCGACAGGCTCCAATCGGCAATTTACCCTCAAGGTAGCACAGGGTCGGGATCTCCACTCCCAGGGCCTTGGCGGCATCATAGATCGTCGAGCCCGGCTTGACCTCGACCTCATGATTATTCACAAAAAGTTTCGGCATTATCTGTTCCCCCTTCGGGTCACCGTCTTGCCGTAATCGCAGCGAAGACAACGCTTGGCCTGGCGCTGGGCCACATTCTCATTCCACGAAAGCTCCACTTCGTCAAAATTGTGTTTCCGTTTCTCCACCGGAATCGAGCGCACGGACTCGCGGGGATAAGGTACGGGATCGACATCGGGATCGAAATCGGTGTCCACGACCTTTTCCTCCCGCCAGAAAGCATGGTCCTCTCCCGTCAGGAACTGGTCGATACCGACGGCGGCTCTTTCCCCAGCGCCGATCGCGGCCACCACGGACCAAGGACCCGAGGCCGCATCGCCTCCCGCGAAAATTCCCGGCACCGAAGTCTGTCCCGTTACGGAATCCGCGTAGATGAATTTATTCTGCGTCATCTTGATCTCAGCATCCTTGAGTTCAAAAAGTTTCCCGGCTTGAAGCGTCTGCCCGATCGCGCCGATCACCTGATCCGCGTCGAGCGTAAATTGCTCCGCCCCGTCCGCGGTCGGAGACCGTCGTCCGCTGCGATCATAGTCCCCAAGCTTCATGGTCATGCATTTCACCCCGGTGACCTTGCCCTCCGGGTTCTTTAATATTTCCACGGGATGCGTAAGCGGCATCAACTTGATCCCTTCATAGATCGCTTCGCGCACCTCTTCGGCATAAGCCGGCATCTCTTCCTGGCTCCGACGGTAAAGAACGGTCACGACCTCAGCGCCCAGGCGAAGCGCGGTCCTGGCGGCGTCGATCGCCGCATTCCCGCCGCCCACCACCACCACTTTTTTCCCGACGGGAACAGATCCCCGGATGTTGTACTCTCTTAAAAAAGGAAGAGCCATGACGACCCCGCCGGCATCCTCGCCCATGATCCCAAGCCCGAAAGATTCCGGGGCTCCGATCCCGATGAAGATCGCGTCATACTTTTTATCGCGCAATTCCTGAAGCGTAAAGTCCTTCCCAAGACGTTTATTCGTTTCGATCGTCACGCCCAGTTGTTCGATCATCCGTATTTCACGCGCAAGGGTCTCGCGCGGCAAGCGGTAGGCCGGGATCGTTTGCACCAACATTCCGCCCGGACGCGGCTCCGATTCAAACACTGTGGGCCGGTAACCGAGCCTCGCCAAAAAATAAGCGCAGGAAAGACCCGCGGGACCCGCCCCCACGATGGCGATCTTCCTTGCCGCATTTTGTTCATTATGCCGGACTTCCGGCACCTGGATCACCACCTCCTGATCGACCATGAAACGCTTGATACCGCGGATCGAGACCGAATCATCGAGGGTCGCCCTGCGGCATTTATCTTCGCATGTATGAAAACAAACACGGGCGCAGACCGCGGCAAAGGGATTCCGTTCACGATGAAGCTTGAGCGCCTCCGCGTAGCGTTTTTCTCCCACGAGCGACACAAAACCCGGGACATCGACCCCCGCGGGACACGCGGTCTGGCATGAAGCCCGGACCAGGGAAGGACAAACCCCGGCCTCGCAATGTCTCTCCCGGATATGTTGGTCATATTCTTTCCGGAAATGACGGATCGTCGAAAGGACAGGATTCGGCGCCGTCTGCCCCAACCCACAAAGGGAAGTTTCCTTGATCTGCAACCCTAACCGGATCAATTTTTCGACATCGCCTTCCTCGCCCTGGCCCGCGCAGATGCGCTCCAAGATCTCGAGCATGCGCTTGGTCCCGACGCGACACGGAACGCATTTGCCGCACGACTCGTCCTGAACAAAATCCAGAAAGAATCTCGCGACGTCCACCATGCAAGAATCTTCATCCATCACAATCAAACCGCCGGAGCCCATGATCGCGCCGAGCTCTTCCAAAGTCTTGTAGTCAAGCGCGACATTTAAAAATTCCTTGGGAATACACCCTCCTGAAGGGCCGCCGATCTGTGCCGCCTTATACCTCTTGCCGCCCTTGATCCCGCCGCCGATATCGTAAATAAGTTCTCCGAGCGGTGTTCCGATCGGAACTTCCACAAGGCCCGTGTTACGGATCGCTCCTGCAAGCGCAAAAACCTTGGTACCTTTGCTCGACGTCGTCCCTAAAGTCGCGTACCATTCAGCTCCCTTCGTAAGGATCACAGGGATATTGGCGTAGGTTTCGACGTTATTAAGAAGACTGGGTTTGCCCCAAAGTCCGCTTTGAGCAGGAAAAGGGGGACGCGGGCGCGGTTCTCCCCGTTTGCCTTCGATGGAGTTCATAAGGGCCGTTTCTTCCCCGCACACAAAGGCACCGGAACCCATCCGGATCTCAAGATCAAAGTTAAACCCTGTTCCCAAGATGTTCCCGCCCAGAAGTCCGGCTGCCTTGGCGTGTTCGATAGCTTTGGTAAGCCGCGAAACGGCGAGGGGATATTCCGCGCGCACGTACACAAACCCGCGCGAAGAACCGACCGCAAAGGCCGCAACCGCCATCCCCTCGATCACACTGTGAGGATCACCTTCCAGAACGCTCCGGTCCATAAAAGCACCGGGATCGCCCTCATCGGCATTGCAGATCACATATTTTACGTCCCCCGGAGCTTTGCGCGTAAATTCCCATTTCATGCCGGTCGGAAATCCCGCGCCGCCGCGGCCGCGAAGTCCGGACTTTTTCACCTGCTCGATCACTTCCTCGGGTTTCATGGATGTCAGGATCTTCGCCAGGGCCTGATAGCCGTCCCGGGCGATGTAATCCCCGATCTTGAGGGGATCAATAGCTCCGCAATTACGCAGAACGATCTTGGTCTGCTTCTGAAAAAAATCCATCTTCCCCTGATTCGGAACAGGTTTATTGTTCTTAGCATCCCGCGGCATCAGCCGTTCGACGGGCTTTCCCTTCCGGAGATGTTCATTCACAAGGTCCGCGGCATCTTCGGCCTTCAGGTTTTCATAGAAGGTCTGATCGGGGTCCACCACGATCACGGGGCCCTGCGCGCAAGGCCCGAGGCACCCGGTCTCCACGACCTCGACGTCGAGCTTCTCCTCCCGGATCTTTTCAACAAGGGCCTTTTTGAGCTTGAGAGAACCGGAAGCAATACAGCCGGCGCCGGCGCAAAGTAAGATCTTTTTTTTCGAAGCATTTTTCTTTTTTTCATCCAGGACGGATTTTTTGAACTTGTCGAGTTCTTTGACGGACCTGATCTTGAGGGGAGGCGCGATCATGACTTTGCCTCCTTCACGTCCTCGCCTTCATGCTGGTACTGGCTGATAATGTCGCGGATCTTGGCGGACTTCACGCGCTGGTGAACATCGTCATCGATCATGGCCACGGGGGCCAGTCCGCACGCGCCGAAACAACGTCCGACCTCCAACGAGAACATCCGATCGGGGGTGGTCTCCCCCACGTTGATCTTGAGGTTCTTTTTGAACGCTTCGAGAACTTCCTTGCCTCCGCGGACGTAGCAGGCCGTTCCGAGACAAACACGCACGACATGTTTACCGCGGGGAACGGTTGAAAAAAAAGAATAAAAAGTGACCACACCGGTCACTTCGCTGTAGGGGACCTTCAGACGAAGACTGATATGCTTGAGAACGCTCTTGGGGAGATACCCGAAAAGATTTTGGGCGGTCTGGAGGATCGGGATCAGAGCGCCATCGGTCTTGGCGAAACCGTCAATGACGGCGTCCAGGCTGCGGATCAGTTCTTCGTCCGTAGGCTGACAAGGAACTGACGAGGCGGAACGTTGCGGATCTTGGGTTTTCGTTTCTTGGATATTCAACGCTTTGCCCGCTAAAGCATAATTGTGAAATTAAGAACGATTAAGGACTGTATCCTAACGCTTTTCCGGAAAATGTCAAATGATCGCGATGCTTTTTCTCAACAGCAAGCGATCAAAATTCATGCCGCCTGGACATGATTTTTTTGGAGAGCTTGATGGATCGCCGCAGCGGCTTTTTTCCCGGCACCCATGGCGAGAATGACCGTGGCGGCGCCGGTCACGATATCCCCGCCGGCATAGACGCCGTTTTTGGAGGTCTTCATCGTGGCTTCATCGACAATGATACCGCCCCATTTCTGCACTTCGAGCCCAGGCGTAGTTTGCCGGATCAACGGGTTCGGAGTTCCGCCGATGGCAATAATCACCGTCTCGACAGGAAATTCAAAATTGCTTCCTTTTTTCACGACAGGGCGCCGCCGGCCGGATTCATCGGGCTCGCCTAGTTCCATCTCCACGCATTCAAGCCCAGTGACCCAGCCGTCCTTCCCCAGGACTTTTACGGGATTCCGGAGAAGTTGGAAAATGATCCCCTCTTCTTTTGCGTGATGGATCTCTTCCGCGCGGGCCGGAAGCTCGGCTTCGCTCCGGCGATAGACGATATAAACTTCTTCGGCGCCAAGACGCTTGGCGGTCCGCGCCGCGTCCATGGCCACATTCCCGCCGCCGACCACCGCGACACGCTTTCCGATCTTGACCGGCGTGGGAACATTCGGGAAATCATAGGCTTTCATGAGATTGGCGCGCGTCAGGAACTCATTGGCGGAATAAACACCGTTCAAATTCTCCCCCTCGATCTTCATAAAGGAAGGGAGACCCGCTCCACACCCGATAAAAACCGCCTTGAACCCTTCCGCGAAAAGCTCGTCCACCTTGATCGACTTTCCGATGATCACATTCTTCTCGATCTTGACCCCAAGATTAAGGGCGTTCGCGATCTCCCGGGCGACAAGTTTTTTGGGCAACCGGAACTCCGGGATCCCATACATGAGGACGCCGCCCAAAGCGTGAAGCGCCTCGAAGATCGTCACATCGTAGCCCATGCGCGCGAGTTCACCGGCGCAGGTCAGCCCCGCCGGCCCGCCTCCCGCGATCGCGACCTTGATGCCGCTCTTTTTGATCTCGGGGACCTTCTGGGTCATGTGTTCCATCGCGTGGTCCGCGGCAAAGCGCTCCAACCGGCCGATCGCCACAGGCTCGCCTTTTTTACCACGCACGCAGAGGATCTCGCATTGTGTTTCCTGCGGACAGACGCGGCCGCAAACCGCCGGCAGACAATTCTCGCTCGCAAGAATGCGGGAGGCTTCGTCAAAATCCCCTTCGGCAATCTTTTTGATGAATTCGGGGATCTTGACATTCACGGGGCACCCCGCCACACACGGACGCGCCTTGCATTGAAGACACCGGAGGGCTTCTTCCTTGGCTTGTTCAGCGGTATACCCCAGCGCAACTTCTTTAAAATTCTTGATCCTCTCCTGGGGCGTCTGTTCCGGGATCGGGACCTTCTTGGGGCTCATATTGGGCGCCATAATTTTCCTAACTTAATTGCGTTTTTTGTCATTCCCGAACGCTTTAATCGGGAATCCAGTCCTGGATCCCCGCCTTCGCGGGGATGACAAGCTTGTAATATCAGACGTTTTTCAAGCCGATCTTGCAGGAATGGGCTTCTTCGGTCTTATACATGCCTTGCCGGCGCATCAACTCGTCGTAGTCCACTTGATGACCGTCAAAATCCGGCCCGTCCACGCAGGCAAATTTTGTCTGCCCGCCAACCGTCACACGACAGCCCCCGCACATGCCCGTTCCGTCCACCATGATCGGGTTCAGGGAAACATTGGTCTTAAGGCCCCACGGCTTGGTCAGAAGACTGACAAATTTCATCATGATCACGGGCCCGATGGCAATGACCTCGTCATACTTTTCGCCTACCTCGACGAGCGCCTTGAGTTTCTCGGTCACAAGGCCTTTGGCCCCGTAGCTCCCGTCATCCGTCGTAACATAGACGTTCTTACAGAATTTTGAGAATTTCTCTTCGAGGATAATGAAGTCTTTACTGCGCGCGCCAAGGATCACGTCGACTGAGGTTCCCATTTCGCTCAATTTTTTAAGTTGGGGATAAAGAGGCGCCGCGCCAACACCACCCCCAATACCGATCACACGTTTGACAGGGTGAAGTTCCGTAGGCTGGCCCAATGGTCCCACAAAATCCACGATCCCGTCCCCGATTTTTTTCTCACTGAGCTTTTGCGTGGTGTAACCGGCCACCTGATAAATAATGGAGATCGAGCCCTTCTTGCGATCGTATTCCGCGATCGTGAGAGGAATGCGCTCCCCCTCCTCATTCACGCGAAGGATGACGAACTGGCCGGGCTCGCAGTGCCGCGCGACGTACGGCGCCAGGATCACCATTTCTTCCACATTATTATTCAATCTTCTTTTTTCAAGAATGGGGTACATAAAACTTCCTTTTGGGGGATGTCCTTGCCAATTGAGGGAGAAGTATATCTGAACCGGAGGGTATTGAAAAACTTTTTTTGAAAGAACCTTCCCTATTTTAATATCTCTTCATCCGCCGCACACCAAGCGGGATCCACGACGCAGAGAAAAACAAGGTCGCCTTTGCCGGTATTTTCAATCCATTGAACCGAGTGCGGAGGGATATCGATCACGATGCCGGGGCCCACGTCCGCGACTTCGCTCCCCACATGCATTCGCCCCTGCCCTTCCAAAATATAATAAACTTCCGAGGTCCTGAGAGAGTGGGGCTTGGTCTTGGTCCCGGACTTCACAACGGCATGGGCGAGGCTATAATGGTAAGCCCTCTTGTCCGTTTTAGTATTCAAAAGTTCGCGAAGATGGCAGGCATCCCCCGCAATAAATTCAGGGCAATCCTTGAGTCGGCGGATCAACATGCGGTCATTCTCCGATGTCTTCGTTCCAAAGCCCTGGGTTTGCGGCAATAAAATCCTTCATCATCTTTTTGCATTCGGGAAGATCGAGGTTGATGAGCTTGACGCCATGCTTTTTGGAATAAGCCTCAGGACCTTTGAAGGTCCTGTTCTCCCCGATCACCACGACCGGGATCTTATAAAGCAGGATCGCGCCCGTGCACATGTCGCATGGCGAAAGCGTCGAGTAGATCACGCATTTTTCGTAATCTTTGGCCTTGAGCCGGCCGGCATTTTCAAGACAATCCATTTCCGCATGAAGGATCGCGGAACCTTTTTGGACCCTGCGGTTATGCCCGCGGCCGATGATCCTGCCGTCTTGGACGAGCACCGACCCGATCGGGATCCCGCCTTTGCGCAGGCCTTTCCGCGCTTCTTTGACAGCTTCTTTCATGAAATGAGAATGGAGGGTTTTCATCACACGAGTGGACGCTGTGCCTGTTGAGCCTCGTACTGCCTCTCGGGCGCTCCGCCGAAACTATAGGTAAGCCCGAACCAGATCGTTCCTTTCGAATACCGTTTGCTTGGATTGCTGTCATTCGCGAGAAAGTATTCCGCGCGAGTGAACAGATTTATGTTACGAGGCAACGCATAATTGAGGCTGGTTGAAGCATAGTAAGTCGGACGGCTCTGTTTGGGTTTCTGCACCTCATAGCCCATCGACAATTGGTTTTCCCAAAAAAGTTTTTTCCAAAGATTCGTGCTCGCGTAGATCCCTCCCGTATTGGAAAAAATGGAATTGGGATTGAAGTAACCGTGATTCTTTTGATCCGACCAGTCGGAGTAGTAGAAATTGTAATAAAGCTTGAGATAAGGTTTCTGCCACAACCGGTATTCCAATCTGCTAAAAATAGTGTTTTGATTATTTTTATCGCTGTAGTGACTTCTCTTGTATTTGGCGGAAAAAAGCCAGAAGCGGTCCGGTTTCAGATCGAAAGAAATGGAACCGCTGTCGGCAATGATCTTTTCGTTCATCGAGGTAATATCTTCGAACGTCTCCCGGTCATACCCTCCATCAATGCGCCAGAGATCGTTCGGCTTGAAGGTAAGCCAGGAGTTGGTCGTAAAAGGCATGAATCCATAGGCGCTGTATTTCCCAAGATAGAGATAGGAATTGGCTTCGAGATATTCGTTCAGCCGGTGGCTGATATCGAAACCTCCGCGATTACCGTTCAGAGGAGCTTTTCCGGGCTGTCGATACAAGTACCACTCATAAGCCCCTCCGATGGTCGTGGAGTCCCCCACGTAAGTGCCCACATGCACTTTTTCCGCAGCGATGTAAAGATGGTTCCGGTCATCGGAGAAACGGTTGCCCTGGAGCACATGGGGCTTCTTGATGTTCCTGATCTCGTCGTAGAGATCTCCGCCCGCGTGACGATCCGGATGCGTGGACATCAGCTCTTCCGCCGCCTTCAAGGCCATTCCTTCCCGGCCGTCCCAGTGGTAGGCGAAGGCAATACCCTCCATGGCTTCAGGATTTCCGGGATGATCTTTTAGGATCTGAAGATAGCGCTTGATCCCAAGCCTGTGATACCCCTGCCACACACAGAGACGCGCAACCCCATTCAGGGCGTCGACATTCTCAGGATCTCTTTTTAAGACCTCTTCGTAGACCTTCCGGGCCTTTTCCAGTTTGTCATCCCAACTCAACACCTCGGCTTTTCCCAAAAGCGCATGGGTATTCCCCGGATCCTTGGCAAGCGCCTTATCATATGTCGCAATGGCGTCCTTATGACGCTTGTCCCAGGCCAATGCCTGTGCGAGCCCTATTTCCGCCTGAAGATCTTCCGGACTCAGCTCGAGGCCCCGCTGATAAGCCGCGATCGCCTCTTTCAGTTGCCCGTTCCATTTATACTGGTCCGCCAATTCACGGATGATCTGTTTCTCCCGATCGGGATAGTTTTTTCTCACTTTTTCGAAAAGTTCGATCGCCTCTGCGTGGCGGTTGTCGTAAGTACAAACACGCGCCCACTCGATCAAAAGACCGAGATCCGTTAAGAGTTGCGCCGCGATCTCGGTATACACCTTGAGAGCGTCGTCGTATTTTTTCTCCTCAACAAGTTTTCGTGCCTGCCCCAGACGGTCCTGCGATTCTTCCGCCATACCCAACGGCACGAGGGAAAAGCATAGGACCAAAAGGATCAAGCCTATTCTCACTGCTTTCACACAACGCTCCTTTTCGACACGACCCAGGACCTCTCTTTGGCGAATTCGTCCCGGATCGCCGCAAGATGCACCAATGTTTTGAACAGGGTGTAGGCAAAAACGGTGAAACTGTATAAAAAATAATCTTTTACGGGAGCGCGCGGTTTCGACGCATTTTTGAAAGCCACAAGGGTCTGGTAGGGTCCGTTCAACATCGTAAAAAAGAACGCAAAGACGATGTAGGCATCCACCGGGAGGACGATCTTGCCGGCACGAAACCAAAAAGCAAAAACGATCGGAAAGAGAAGCGAGCTGAGAACGTCATAGCTCACGCGCCAAAGAAGAAGCGTCGTCCACAGGAATTTTTGCGCAAGATTCAGATACTTCGTGCGCCATATGGCCCACTGGTATCTGACGGAACACTGGAACCAGCCCTGCGACCAACGTTTCCTTTGGAACCAGAGACCACTGCCCGTGGTAGGGGCCAGTTCCGTGGAAACAATACTCCGGTCATGCACAAAACGATAACCGGCAAGGATCCCGCGAAGCGTGGAATCAATATCCTCCGTAAGCATATTTTCGCTGAATCTGACCTTTTTGAGCACCTCCGCCTTCCAGTAACCATTCGAACCGCCGAAGAGGCTTGTATCGAAAACGATCGAACGGGACGGATGGTTCACCCCATAGATGATCTCAAATTCGATGCCGACGATCTTGGCAATGAAACTATCCTCCATGTTGCGGATCTTGCACAGGCCTTGAGCCACATCATATCCCTCATCAAGCCACCGCCAGGCCCGACTAAGGCAATCGGCCGAGACCCGATGATCCGCATCGATCAGCGCGATCATGGACCCGGTCGTCAGGTCGATCGCATAATTCAAGTTCTCGCTTTTGCTCCGGGAACCATAGGCGTTCGCAAGGACCAGCTCCGGATACTGATACGCCAGTTCGCGGAGCTTTATTTCGATCGGCTCCAGGCTCGGCGTGTTATAAACAAGGATCACCTCCATGCCCTCCGCGGGCCGCTCTACGTTGCGAAGAACGTTGAGAAGGGTCTCCTCCACCACAGAGACCTCATTGGGGAGATAGGCGCTGACGATAAAGGTCGTTCTGGGAACGGGCTTATTTTGAGCGGCCGGAAGCGGGATGAATTTACGGTTCGTGAAAACGCTGGTCGTATACCAGTAGCTCAGAGCCGACTGTAGGATAAAAAGACCGACCACGACGTGGTAGCTGACCGGCAGGACGATTGGCCACCGGCATCCCAGCAAATAAAAAACGATCGTTGGCATGACAACGATCAGCAGAAGGACTTCAAGGACCTTGAACCATTCTTCGAGACGTCCCATTCTCATGGGATTTTCCGAATCACGGTTGTTTTGCGTCCGTGCCGAGGATCGCCATAAGCATCACTTCATTCTCCAGACGGACATGCTTGGCTTCGTCCTGGGCAAGACGCTTGAAGGTGTTGGAAAGCTCGGGATCATCGACCTTTTTGGCCAGGTCGCTATAAATTTCAAGGGCGTTCCAATCCACGACGTGGACTTGACGCAATCGTTCAAGGAAAATTTTAAGATCCATGGGAGGATCCTTCCAATTTCGCTATGATCCCCAGGACCGTGTCACGATGCCGGAGCGTGTCATTCTTGATCTCCGTGACAATGCTTAGGGCTCGGCCCCGGAGTTCCGTAGGAATATCCCCTTTGAGCACATGCGGCTCAGCCAGCTCGATCAGAGAGCCGGCCATGACCTCTTCCATCTCATAGGCTCTTTTCAACCTATCGAGAAGTTCTGCTCGAGTGATCTTCACAAAGCCCCCCCGATTTTTTGAGATGAAACCGGTCCGTAGTCTATGACGTCCGCCATGAAGCTTCAACGCTTTTCCCAAAAGAAGAATTCTTGTCGGTAGGCTGAAGACCCGCTATAATTCCCCTGCTTTTTCCCGCCATTTGGTCTCATATCCTTCATTGGGGGATGGTGTAACGGTAGCACCGGTGACTCTGGATCACCTAGTCTAGGTTCAAATCCTAGTCCCCCAGCCATGTACCACGTTGGATACATGGCTAACCCTGAACCCCATGAGGTTCAGGACAGCAGTTAACCTTTCTTCTCGATCTTTCCCCAGGTGTCCCGGAGCGTCACGATGCGGTTGAAAACGGGTTGGCCAGGCTTGGAATCCTTAGGATCGGCAAAGAAGTAACCCATGCGCTCGAACTGAACACGCTCTCCCGGCTTTACCTGGCCGAGCACGGGCTCAAGTTTCGCGCCTTTCAGGATTTCAAGGGATCTCGGATTCAAATTCACGAAGATATCTTTTCCCTCGGGAAAATCGCCGGGGTCGGCGGCGCTGAAGAGGTGATCATAAAGCCGGACTTCCGGCGAGACCGCATGCTTCGCTGAGACCCAGTGGATCGTTCCCTTCACCTTCCGGCCGTCCGGAGGATTGTTGCCTCCGCGCGTCGCGGGGTCATACGTGCAGTGAACTTCCGTCACTTCCCCGGTCGCAGGGTCCTTGATCACTTTCTCGCATTTAATAAAATAGGCATAGCGCAGCCGCACCTCCTGCCCGGGAGCCAGCCGGAAATATTTTGGAGGCGGCACTTCACGAAAATCATCCTGCTCGATATAGATCTCGCGACCGAACGGAACTTTGCGGGAGCCTGCGGCGAGGTCCTCGGGATTATTCACGGCATCGAGTTCTTCTGTCTTCCCTTCCGGGTAATTCGTAATAACCACTTTCAGCGGTTTTAACACCGCCATCATACGCGGCGCGGTCTTGTTGAGCTCTTCACGTATGGAATTTTCGAGCACTACCATGTCGATCGTACTGTTGAACTTGGCAACGCCGATCTGATCGCAAAAATTCCTGATCGAGGAGGGTGTATAACCGCGACGCCGGAAACCGGAGATCGTGGGCATCCGGGGATCATCCCAGCCGGAAACCGTTTTCTGCTGCACGAGTTTCAGAAGGATCCGTTTGCTCAGGACCGTGTGGGTGAGATTGAGCCGCGCAAATTCGATCTGCTGGGGACGGTGAATGCCGAGTTCGATCAGGAACCAGTCGTAAAGCGGACGATTATTCTCGAATTCGAGCGTGCAGAGTGAATGCGTGATCCCTTCGATGGAGTCCGAGATACAATGCGTGAAATCGTACATGGGGTAGATACACCACTGGTCGCCGGTCCTGTGATGCGAGGCTTTCTTGATCCTGTAGATCGTGGGATCGCGCATCGTGATATTGGGCGAGGTCATATCGATCTTGGCCCTTAAAACGCGCGAGCCGTCCGCAAATTCCCCGGCCTTCATCCGTTCGAAAAGATCCAGGTTCTCTTTGGCTGAGCGGTCGCGGTTCGGGCTCGGCTTCCCGGGCGCCGTCAGCGTACCCCGATGCTGGCGCTGTTCGTCCGCGCTGAGATCGCAGACATAGGCCTTTCCTTTTTTGATGAGCGTGATCGCATGCTGATAAAGCTGGTCGAAATAGTCGGAGGCGTAATACTCCCGGTCCCCCCAGTCGAAGCCGAGCCAACGGACATCCTCGCGGATGGAATCGACGTACTCAACCTCTTCCTTCTCCGGGTTCGTGTCGTCAAAACGGAGGTTGCAAAGCCCCCGGTAGTCGCGAGCGATCCCGAAACTGATACAAATGGCCTTGGCGTGTCCGATATGGAGATAACCGTTCGGCTCAGGGGGAAAACGCGTGTGCACGCGCCCCCTATTTTTTCCTTTGGCAATATCTTGGTCAATGATATCGCGTATAAAATTAGAGGGTTTGATGTCCGGGTCCATAGGATCTCACCAGCCCAAGGCCTCTTCCGAGCTGCTTTTCCTCTCAAGAGCTTTTTTAATCCCGGCCATGAGCAGCTCGGGTTTGTAGGGTTTCTGAAAGTGCGCGCACACCCCCGACGACAAAAGCCTTTTTTTTATCGTATCATCCGCAACACCCGTGATCACAATGATCGGGATCTTCGCTGTCTCGGCGACCTGCCTTAGCTTTTTAAGGACCGTAATGCCGTCCCCGCGGGGCATTTTAAGGTCGAGAAGGATCAAGTCCGGCATGAATTTTTGGGCCTGCCGGACCGCGTGGATCCCATCCGCGGCGCGTTCCACAGCCGAAAACCCCTCATCCCTGAGAAAATCCTCAAGCGCCTGGGCGACCTCTTTTTCGTCTTCAACGATCAGTATTTTTTTGTTCTGCATGGGAATCGTTCGCCTTTTATTGGGCCTGGTTGAAAATTATACCAAAAGATCCGCTTTCCTAGGAGAGAAAGCTCCGGAGGCGCTCGAGGCAAATTTCTTTACCGATCAGACTCATGAGTTCAAAGATGCCCGGGCTGGCGGTACCTCCGGTGAGGACAAAACGCAACGGATGAATGATGTCCTTCGGTTTGAGGCCCGCGGCTTCGGCCACTTGTTTCGTTTTTTGATCTAAAATTTGCACATCCTCAAAATCGCCTACCTCCCCGAGGACCTCGCTCAGCTGCAAAAGAAGTCCCATCACGGACGCATTGTTTTTGATCTCCGCTATGGCTTGAGGATCTTGATACTCGGGTGAAGCAAAATAGTAAGACGCTTGGTCTCTCAATTCTCCATAAGTCTGGATGCGGGAACGATAAAGCGTGATGAGCTTCCTCCATTTCTCTTCCGGAACGGGATCGATCTTGTTTTTCCAGAATTCCGTGATCTGTTTTTCATAGTCTTCGCCCGGAATTGCGCGGATGTGCTGGCCGTTCACCCAAAGAAGTTTTTCGGGATTGAATTGAGCGTTCGATTTGATCACCCGTTTGAGGGAAAATTGCTTCACAAGCTCCGAGAGCGAAAAGATCTCCTGTGGCGTTCCGGGGTTCCAGCCGAGAAGCGCCAGGTAATTGACGAGTCCCTGCGGGAGAAAACCTTTGTTGCGATATTCCGTCACCGCCACCGCGCCGTGCCTCTTGGAAAGCGGGGTGCCGTCCGAACCGAAAATGAGGGGAAGGTGCGCGTATTTCGGCGATTTCCAGCCCAAAGCCTGTTGAAGAAGGATATGCCGGGGCGTGTTCGGAAGATGGTCCTCCCCACGCACCACATGCGTGATCCCCATATCATGATCGTCCACGATCACGGCAAGATGGAACACCGGATATCCGTCCGACTTCATGATGACAAGATCATCGAATTCCTTGGAATCGTAAGTCACTTCCCCGCGGACAATATCGTAAACCTTGACTTCGGTCTGCGGGATCTTGAACTTGATAGCCCCCTCAAATTCGTAGGCGAGACCTTTGGAAACCAGCTCCTGCGCGACCTCGCGGTACCGATCGAGGCGGCCGCTCTGATGGACCAGCTCTTCGTCCCACTGAAGCCCGAGCCATTTCATCGAATCGAGGATCTCCTGCTCGAATTCGGGCGTTGAACGTTGCCGGTCGGTGTCTTCGATGCGCAGCAGGAATTTTCCGCCTTGCTGACGAGCATAGAGGTAATTAAAAAGCGCGGTGCGAACGCCGCCGATATGGAGATACCCCGTCGGGGACGGAGCGAATCGAACTCGGATGTCGGACATAGGCGTTTAGGGGTTCCTGTTTTTATGGACGCGCAGAGCGCGACACATTATGAATAAGGGATTTTACGTGGTCAAGGTCCAAGGGCTTGCGCAAACAGGCCAGGGCCCCAAGATGCAGGATCTCTTTTTCCTTGGACTCGGTCATAAAACCCGTGATCAGGGCCACCGGCACCCGGCTAAAGTGACGGATCCGCTCCAGGACTTTTTTCCCGTCCATGAAAGGCATCGAGGAATCAAGGAAGACGAGATTGTAATGATGGGTCTGGATCTTCTGGAGCCCCTCTTTTCCGTTCAGGGCGCAATCCACCTCATAGCCTTCGTGCTCGAGGGTCTCGCGGAACTCCTCGCAGATCATTTTTTCGTCGTCGACGATCAAAAGTTTGACGATGGTTTCCCCCAAGAAAACAAGACGTGTGGAAAATGAAAACGGTCTCTAAAAACTATTCGACATCAGGGAACTTGAAATTTTCCCTGAGGGTCTGGAGATAACTCCGCTTCGTGCTCTTCACCAGAGACAGAGGCATGTGAAAGCGGGTCACCTCGACACTATAGCTATCGTCGATTTCGATCTTTTCTTGACCGTCGGCCGTAAGAAGGGCCTTTTCGTCGGGGTTTTCGGTGCGGATACGGATCGTGATCTTTTCGTCCGCCCCGATCACCAGGGCGCGCAGGTTGAGGGCATGCGGACAGATGGGCGTGATGAGGATCGCTTCGAGTTTGGGATGCACCACGGCGCCTCCCGCCGAAAGCGAATAGGCCGTAGAACCCGTCGGAGAAGCGATCACGACCCCGTCGCCGCGGAAACTCGTGAACTTCTCTCCCGAGATCGTAACGTCGAGCTGGAGGATGCGGGCCAATCCTTCCCGGCTGATCACGATATCATTTAAAGCAATAAATCGCCGGTCCAGATCGGCCTTCTTGCTTTTCGCGGTGCAGGAAAGCATAAGACGGTTCTCGACGGCCGGTTTCTGAAGAAGATAGGCGTTCAGTTCCTCAAAAACTTCTTCGGCCTTGGCCTCGGTCAGAAATCCGAGTTTCCCGAAATTCACACCCAGGATCGGCACCACGCGGCTCTTCATACGGCTCACGACCGAAAGAATCGTCCCATCCCCGCCCAAACAGACCAGAAGGGTCGAGCTTTCGATCAGATCATCAAGGGGAACCGTCAGAGAATCCCGGACAGGAATGTCCCGTTTTGCGAGCCAGCTTTTGAGCTTTTCGCAAAGCTCCAGCGCGCCTTTTTTCTTCTGATTCACAATGATCCCGACCTTTTCCATTCTCCAAACGCTCCTCTCACAAAAACGGGGGTATTCTAAACTCCTTCGAGTCCTCCTTCAAGCAAGCTTTTCATCCGGAATGTTCCGTCGTAGCTGCAAATCCTCATCCGAGGAGAAATCCGCATTCCTCTCGAACGTTCGAAATTCCCCCGCGAGGAATTTCTCACTCGCGCACTTGTCTTCGCTCGGCCAGGAGACTTCGCAGGAGCCAGCTCTCGGAGCACTTCGAGCACGGTCCCGCTGGCAACGGGTCGAAGCGCGAGAGCGCGGGCGGTCGTCGACCGCAGGAGGCGACGAACCGCCATTGGCGAAAGCAAAGTCTCCTGGCCACCTTGCCCGCTTCGCCTCGTAAGCGTCGTTCGGAATGCGGCTTCCCTCCTCGTTAACTTCCCGCAACTACGGTGGCGCGCTCTTTTTATTGCACCACGATAGTCTGCCCGCCGTACTCCACGCGCTGCCCTTTGCGGATCTTGCAGGCCTTCCGCGTTTCCACCTGCCCGTCGACTTTCACCTCCGATTGCGAAACCGCGCATTTCGCCATGCCCCCGCTTTCGCAAAGTCCCGTCACTTTGAGAAGTTTGAAAAGTTCGATATATTCCGTGGTAAGAACAAAAGAGATCGAATCCATTGAACCTCCCAAAGGTTACCAAATAAGTAAGCTCGTGCGCCTGGTGCTTTCTTAAAATTTTTTGGAAAGGGTGAGGAAATAAACCGCCGTCCCGAGATCGAGGATCAGCCAAAGAAGCGGTGTCAAAGGGGCCGGAACGAAGGGATTGAAGAGCAGTGTCACGACCCCCAAGGGCCAAAAGTGCCGCTTCAGTTGCGGTTCGTATTTGAAATTCAAGGCGCCGTAGATCGCGGCCCCGCAAACGACCCACTTCAGTAAAAGGTGAAAGACATAGGGCATCGTGGGAAAGATCGCGAAGCAGAGCATGAGCGCTGCCATCAGCAGCGCGATCTTCAGTTTTTTCGCGTTCGTTTTAAGGTCCATCGTTCAGTCTCCCGGCCGGTGCTTGCATTCCTCACATTCCTTCTCCACATCCAGCATGATCGCGCCGCAAGAAGGGCAATACCGGGCCCCTTCGATCTTTTTTCTCATTTTGGGAACGAGAAAACGGCGGATTGCGTAAAAAACGAAGATTAGGAAGGCTCCTCCCGCAAAAAAAATTTTGTATTCGGTCTCCGGCGAAACAAAAAAGGGAAGGCCCAAAAAAAGATGCGCGGCCCAAAGCGCATACGCCAGGAAGCAGAGGACATAAAAACTCCCAAAAAAATAGGAAGCCACGGGAGGAAATTCGGCGCCGGTCAAACGAAAGAGGACCAAAATAAGAACGCCGCCCACTACGACCAACGGCAGGATGAGATTGATCCTTTGGCCGGCCGGCGATCCTTCAAGCATGGCCATCGAACGTTCCCGGCGCAAGGCGAACCCGATCTTCGATTCGGGCAAAGGGACCTTCCAGGCCGCAAAACGCGCCTCCACATAATCACGGAAGACCCGCAAGGCGGACGGACTGATCAGCTTATTTTCTTCGCGCGCGAGCGTCAGGCTATTCGTGTAAAATCCGGTGTAGGCCCGGGCCGCCTCTTTGCTTTCACCGACCCTCTCAAACGCGGCCCCGAGCAATAAATAAGCCAGCCGGTTCCCGTCGAATTTTTCCAAGGCCTCCCGGAGCAAAGGGATCGCGCCGTCGATATCGCCCCGGTCCGCCAAAAGGAGGACGGCCTTTGCGGTCAGCTGGTAGGAATCGTTGATGCTTTTGCTCCTGGAAAACCGGCTTTGCGCCAGTTCCACCGCTTGCCGGGCCGAGAAGCTGAGTTCCCGGCGGAACTCAGTCTGGTCACGGTCCCGTCCCGGAGCCGGCCCGTCACGGAACAGCTCCGGCTCTTCGCAGGCCGCAGCCCGGGAAAACAGCATCATAAAAAAGATCAGAAATGAAAGTTTTTTCATCAAAAAGTCACCCGGTGCCGTTTGAGGCTGGTCACTTCTTCTGGGGGTGCAATTCTTTCAGGATTGACGCGGCGATCTTTTCGGGAGAAAGACCGAATTCGTCAAGCTGGACGTCGCGAGAACCGTGTTCGATGAATTCATCCGGCAGGGCGAAGCGTTTGAGCGGAACGTTGCAGAGGTTCTTTTCTTCCAAGAATTCCAGGACTTTGGAACCGAATCCGCCCGTCGCGACATGTTCTTCCAGGGTGAAAAGGAGTTTCGTTTTTTTAAGGGAGTCCAGGATCCATTGTTCGTCGAGAGGACGGGCAAAACGCATGTTCACGACCCGGGCGGAAACGCCCTCTTTCACAAGAAGCGCGTGCGCCTTACAAGCCGTTTCCACCATGCTCCCGAGAGCGAGGATCGTTACATCACTGCCCTCCAAGAGCAATTCCCCTTCTCCTACATCAAAACCTTTCCTTGGAAAAACATCGAACATCCTGGAGATATTCGCCCGCGGATAACGGATCGCGAAGATCGACGTATGGTTCAAGGCAAGCTCCATCATTTTTTCCATTTCATATTCATCGATAGGAGAAGCCAACACAATGCCCGGCACGGACCCGAGGTAGGCAAGATCGAAGATCCCCTGATGAGTGGCGCCATCCGCGCCGACGAGGCCTGCGCGATCGATCCCGATCACGATACTCTGCCGCTGAAGCGCGACGTCATGCATCACGGAATCGTGGGCGCGTTGCAAAAAAGACGAATAGATCGCGACGACGGGCTTGAGACCTCCCCGCGCAAGAGCTCCCGCAAAAGTGACCGCATGCTGTTCCGCGATCCCGACGTCAAAAAAGCGATCCGGAAATTCCTTTTGGAATGGAATGAGCCCCGTCCCCGACGGCATCGCCGCCGTGATCGCAACTACCTTGGGATTTCGCCGCGCATGTTTTGAAAGAGCATCGGCAAAGGCCTGGGTGTAAGAGACGCCTGTGAGGTCGCCCTTTGACGAAGCAACCTCGACCTTTTCTCCGGTCTTCACGTCAAAAGGACCGACGCCATGCCCCTTTTCCTCGTCTTTCTCCGCAAACGCGCAGCCCTTCCCTTTTTTCGTGAGAATATGAAGAAAACTGCAGGAATTGAGGGCCAGCACGTCGCGCAAGGTTTTGACCAAACCCACAATGTCATGCCCGTCCACAGGCCCGAAATACCGGAACCCCAACTCCTCAAAAATGATCCCGGGCACAAAAAGATGCTTCATGCCTTCAAGCGAAGCGTTAGAAAATTTCTTGAGACGAGGAAAACGGCTGAGCTGTTTTTCGACTTCCCCGCGAATGCGGTTGTAGAGGGGGTTGGTGATGACCCGGTTGAGGTAACGGCTCATGCCGCCCACGTTCTTTGCGATGGACATCTCGTTATCGTTCAGAATGATCAGCATGTTCTTCTTGAGCTGTCCGGCGCTGTTCAGGGCCTCAAAGGAAAGTCCCGAGGTCATGGCGCCGTCTCCGACCACGGCCACGACTTTTTCATTTCCTTTTTTGATGTCACGTGCGGCGGCAAGCCCCAGGGCCTGCGAGATCGCGGTGCCGGCATGGCCGACGATGAAAGGGTCATGCACGTTCTCCCACGGAGCGGGAAAGCCGCTTAGGCCTCCGGGCTGGCGCAGGGTGTTCATCCGGTCTTTGCGTCCGGTGATCATTTTATGAACATAGGCCTGGTGACCGACATCCCAACAGATCTTGTCTTCGGGTGAATTGAGGACATAGTGGAGAGCGATCGAAAGCTCCAGAACGCCCAGGCTCGCGCCCAGATGCCCGCCGGTCTTGGCCACGGATTCGATCAGGAACCGGCGGTACTCGTCGGCAACCTCGGGAAGTTTTTCCAGAGGCACCTGCTGCAGGTCCTGCGGGCTCTTTATTTTGTCGATCCAGTGCGTCATGGTTTTCCCATTTTATGGAATACGTGATCCTAAAAAATCAGCCAAAAAGATAAGTTCCTCAGCTTCAGCGCCCAATAACTTTGCTTCTTTTTTTGCCCGAACGATAAGACCGAGCGCTTTTTGAGTGGCCGCCCGGACGCTCATCGCCTTGCAGTAGCCGTCCTTGTCCAGAATATCATCTACTACCTGGAACGCAAGCCCCAAACACTCTCCGTAACGGGTGATGGCTTTGAGTTTGTGCACAGAAGCTCCCGCGGTGATCGCTCCGGCCGTCGCGCTGACGCGGATCAGGACGCCCGTCTTATAACGACTGATAAAATCGTGATCGGCAAGCGTCTTTTTCCGCACGGGAGCCTCCAGATCCGCGACCTGTCCGCCGATCATCCCTTGGGTCCCGGCGGCCTTTGATATTTCGCGCAGAACATGGACCGCCCGTTGTGCAGGTTTGATCCCCGCGGTCCACTCAAACGCCAGAGTCAGGAGCGCATCTCCTGCCAGGATCGCGCTCGCCTCGCCGAATTTTCTGTGACAGGTGGGTTTTCCGCGCCGCGTGTCGTCATTGTCCAGTGCCGGAAGATCGTCATGCACGAGTGAATAAGTATGGATCAGTTCGATCGCCAGGGCCGCCCTCAGCGCCTCCTGGGGCTTCCCTCCGCACGCCTTACAGGCCGAGAGCGCCAGCACCGGCCGGAATCTTTTCCCGCCCGTAAAGACCGCGTACTGCATAGCCTTGTGAATGCTGAGCGGACGGGCTTCCCGGGCGCGCAACAGGCCTTTCATCTTACTCTCGATCATCCCCAGATAACGTTTGAAATATTGTTCGTAGGACATCAACACTTCGTTAGGCCTCGCTGTCAGAAACTTTTTTCTTCTTTGATCTTGGGGCCGGTTCATCGGGGTTAAACGCCTCTTTTTTGAGCGATCCGTCCAGGGACCGGGTCAGAATATCGATCTTCTTTTCCGTTTCGGTGAGCCTGGACTGGCAGGAGCGCACCAACCCGACACCTTCTTCGTATTTCTTGAGCGCCTGATCAAGCGTCAGCTCCCCGCTTTCCATCGCTTCCACGATCTTTTCAAGATCTTCCAGCGCTTTCTCAAATTGAAATTTTTCGTTCATCGGACATCTCCTTATTGAGTGACCGCAGAAACTTTCGAGACTAAAGAACCTTTATGAAGCCGGGTCCGTATGACATCCCCTTCCGAAACCTGCCGGACATTTTTGATAATATCGCCTTTTTCATTAAAACTCACGGAATAACCGCGCCCAAGGATCGCGAGTGGATTGAGCGCATTTAACCGGCCCATGATACTTTGAAAGGCCTGGCTCTTGGAACCCACAAAACTCGCCACCCGGCCTTCCATCCTCCGACCCAGATCATCCACCCGTCCGGTGAATTGGTCCAAAAGATAACGCGGCTGCCGGAACGCCGCGCTTGAGGCAAGGCCCGAGATCTGCTCCCGGTACCGCTCGAAGATCCCGTTCATCGCAAGACCCAGCCTTTCCTTGTGCCCTCGCAAACGCTCTTCGAGTTCAAGACGGCTTGAAACCACCAGTTCCGCGGCGGCCGAAGGCGTCGCGGCCCGGAGGTCCGCCACAAGATCACAGATCGTCCAATCACTCTCATGTCCCACCGCGGAAATCACAGGGATCCGTGACTCAAAAACCGCGCGAGCGACAGGCTCCTCGTTAAAAGCCCAAAGATCTTCGAGACTTCCGCCGCCACGCCCCACGATCAGAACGTCGGCTTCTGCCCGCTCGTTCATCGTTTTGACGGCAGCCGCGATCTCTTCGGCCGCGCCTTCTCCCTGGACTTTAACGGGACAGAGAAGAACATGGGTTCCGCAGAACCGGCGGTTCACCACGTTTAGAATATCATGGATCGCGGCCCCGGTCGGCGAGGTGATCACGCCCACGGTCTTCGGGAACCTTGGGATGGGCCGTTTCCGTTCCTCGGCAAACAGACCTTCTTTGGCTAATTTCTCTTTCAATTGCTGGAACGCGAGCTGGAGCGCCCCGACACCCTGCGGCTCTACACGTTCCATATAGAGCTGGTACTGCCCGCGCGCTTCGTATATGGAAACACGGCAGAACGCGAAAACTTTGAGTCCGTCCTTAAGCTCGAACCGAAGCCCGCGTTGATATTGGCTAAAAAAGGCCGCCTGGACCTGCGCCGATTCGTCTTTGAGCGTCAGATAAATATGCCCGGAGCTATGGTGCTTGAAATTCGAGATCTCCCCTTCCACCCAGACCGCGGAGATCCTGGATTCCAAAAGCAGGCGACTCTGCCGGTTCAACTGACTGACTGTGTAAATACGGCGACCATCCTTCAGAGAATTAAATTGCGTTTCTTTTTCGATCTCCACGAGCACTTCCTTATTTACGTGAAATAAAGCCTATAGCTAAAAGCCATTTTTTAATCGGTTATCACCCGATCCATTACTACATCGTGTGCTCGCATCGGTACTTTTTTCACGATCTGTTCCCGGAAGCACACCCCGACCTTGACGGCTTGGGAGGCCTTCCGGAGAAGCCGGTCATAGTAACCGCCTCCTCGCCCCAAACGTCCGCCTCTTTTATCGAAAGCCACACCCGGAACAATGATGATGTCCATTTGACTGGCCGGCCTTTTCTTACAAAACGACCGGGGTTCCCTGATATTGTAAGCGCCCTTCTTCAGGTCTTCGGAGAGTGAACGTACCCGGCACAATGCCAGGGATCTTTTTGGACCAATCCTCGGCAGATAGACTTCTTTATCTTTCAAGATCTTTTCCAGAAAAGACCTCGTCTCAACCTCGGGCGAAATCCCATAATAAAACGCGACACGCTCAGCGCTTCGAAAAGCAGGTTCTCGAGATAATGTCCTGAGGATACGACGGCTTTTCACGCGCCGCGAGAGAAGCGGAATATTTCCCCTCTTTCCAAGAAGCGCCTTTCTAAGGAGATTCTTTTCCGGCATGGATCAGGAAGTTTGGCGGGTTGCCGTCTTTTTTTCCTGTTCGAAACGGGCCCGTTCCGCCTCGAGCTTCGCGACTTTTTCATCCAGAGAGGTTTGAAGCTGACGAAGATTTTCTTTTTGACGGCTCATTTCCGCGGCAAACTTCTGACGCTCAGCTTGAAAGACCTTCTTTTGAGCCTGGAGCTCCCGGCTTTCGTTCTGAACAACGCCCGAATTTTCGAGAGCCTTCATTTTGGAAAAAATCTCTTCTTTGAGCTTTTCCAGTTCATCTTGCTTTTCACGAATCATCCGCACCTGCTGTTCGCGAACCGCTTCCCATTCCATTTTCAGCTTATCAAGTTCGGATGCCGGGGCCGGATCTCCGGTTTTCTTCGAAGTCTCCGCCGCGACCTGGCCGGCCACAAACCCCGCCGGAGACAAAAGAAGAACGGCCAAGGCCCAAAAAGAAGCGGCCCTTTTAAATTTTCTCATTTTTCCTCCCGCTTTTTCTTTCGGATGCTTCTTAGCCGGATCCACGACGAATGGTACCTTCCAAATTCATGATATTCAAATCTTTTTTGTTTTTAAAAATTTTCGGATACCGACAACTCCAAATCCTCGAAGTTCAGGATCCAGCTCTGTTTCCCGCCAGCCTTTAAGATTTCCCATAGCAGACAAGATTTTTGCGGTGTTTTCGTACTGCCTCCATTCGGGGGGTTTTTGAAGAAAAAGGATGTATATCTTGTCCCCCATAGCCTGATCCGTGATTCGTTCTAGATCTGCCGCTCCTTTGAAATCCAGGTACAACTCATGCACGGTCGCATCTCCATTCGATAGGCAAACGATTTGCGCATCAAATCCCCAGTCGGCTGCTACAAAAATCGCGTCCTTTCCGTGCTTGGCAAAAAACTCTCCCATCTGGGTATATTCGGGACTCCACTCAGGCGAGGTCTTTCCGGCCCAAAGCGATCGTTCCGTCGAGCTAAAGACAAAGATGCGATATAAGAAAAACACCGCGAGGACGGTAAAAAAAAGCCAGCGCAAGATTTTCTCTAAAAAAGTCCGCCCGTCCTTTTTTTCACAAAGCCCTGCGAAAGTCAAAGCGATTGCCGCGTATTGAAAAGGCGTGCCGAGGATCCAGTGGTGGACCCAGGTTGTTTGGGGCAAGGCCCGGATCGCAACGGCAAGAACCCCATAGACCAGCAAGGAAATGCCGGCCAGCTTGAACCATCGGCTGCTGTTCCTCGCAAAGATCCATAGGCTTACTATTAAACTCAAGATCAGCAAAATGCAAAAACCTTCCACACAATACAAGCGCCACTCGACTTCAACGCCACATATAATAGCCGTCGCCAAGGCTCCATTCCCTAGGCAGAGGTACTTCCAAAGATAGGAACCGCAATGGCTCCAGGATGAATGGATGGAAGCATACGCTACATCATTTAAGGAGATGAGCCTGCGTTCGAGAACCCACGTAGAAAGATTGATCAGGACCAAGGGCAGACAACCCAAGAAATATCCTGCGGCACAAGCAAATAGATGAGCGATCTTCCGGCGGGGCCCGGAAAAAAACATGATCATGAGTAATGGAGCCAACAACACGATCGAACTCAATTTTTCAAAAAGCGAAAAACCCGCGATAACGCCAAGCCAAAATGAATTTACGGCACGGGGAGCTCCTTTGGCTTCTCCGCGAAGCCACGTTCCGATGAACAAAAGACGGAGGGCCAGGGCCAAGGCGACCGGCCCCCAATCGTGCCGCGTCATCAAAAGAACACTGGGGTCCAGAATTAAAAATGTAAAAAAAATAACAAGCCCCCAAGGAGGCCATTCCTTTCGAAGAAGCCAACCAAAGAAAAATATCGCCGCACTGACAAAAAAAAGCCCGACCAGTCTCCAACTCACTACTGAAAAACGCGCTTTGAATATCCGCAAATACAGACCATAAATGGCGCTTTTGATCGCGGCGTTGTAGGACTGATTCAGCAGTGGAAATTGCTGACGACCCATAAAAATGCAAACAGGGCTATACCGACAAGCATCATCTCCCGCATGCTCTTGACTGTAGGCAAAAGAACATGGGGCTTGAAAAACTTCATCTCGATAAAGTCCCTGGCGCGTAAGCGCCATACTCCCTGCGCAAAAAAATAAGCCGCACGCAACCAAGGATATCATTACGTTAATTTTGGACACAGAGAAGAACTTGGGGAGACCGGCCGTATCCATGCGATCGTATTTTGCATCCTCTTGCCATTTTCTCAAACGTTCGCAGCAAAAAAAAACACCTACGAAACGGCGGAAATATTGTCTTCTTAAGAATTGAAAAAAGCGGTCCTCAGAAAATTGCGCATTTTTCCTTCTGCCTTCCTTCACCCCTTGCTATAATGCCAACCTGTAATTGGTCTTATGCCCCCATAGCTTCCGCCTCGCCAGTGGCGAGGACGGATCCGTCCTCCGGACCAACCGGAGGCGGACAATTGGGATGATTAAATTTTTCTTTTACAATGTAATGATTTTGACGGTGTTCCGTGCCCCCATAGCTCAATTGGATAGAGCATCTCCTTCCTAAGGAGAGGGTTGCATGTTCGATTCATGCTGGGGGCATTTTTTAATATTTTATCAGTGAAAATACGTCGCGATCTTTCAACTTTTCCCGCCCCTTCAGAAATTCCAATTCGATCACGAACGCAAGCTTTACCACTTTGCCGCCGATGGCTTCCACCAGTTTTGCCGCCGCCGCCGCCGTCCCCCCCGTCGCCAGAAGATCATCCACGATAGCCACTTTCTCCCCTCGCTTCACCGCGTCCTGATGGATCTCAAGGATCTCTTCACCGTATTCAAGCGTGCACGCAATACTTTTGGTCTTCCAGGGAAGTTTTCCCTTTTTGCGAATGGGCACAAAACCCACGCTGAGTTTTGTCGCAAGCGCCGTGCCAAAGATAAACCCGCGCGACTCGATCCCCGCCACCACGCCGATCTTTTCCCCCTTCAAGGATCTCGCCAAACGGGCAATGATCTCCCGGAGCGATTTCGCATCCTTCAGGAGCGGTGTGATGTCCCGGAAGAGGACCCCTTTTTTGGGAAAATCAGGGATGTTGCGGACTTTGGCTCTCAGCATTTTTAGGTTCATAAAAACTCCTTTGAAATAGTTGAAAGGCGTTGAGAAAAGCAGGATTTTTAGTGAGGAAGATAATTCTCGAACTGATCCCCTTCCAAAGTGAGTTGGGCGTGGATCTTCTTAAGGACCGAGTTCTCGATCTGCCGGATACGCTCCCGCGTGACATTGAAATGGTGAGCGACCTCCGCCAAGGTATGCGGGTCATGATGTACCAGCCCGAAACGGCGCTCCAGAACCTCGCGCTCCCGGCTATCCAGGACCCCCAGGAGCTTGCGGATCCGGTCACTTTTAAGCATTTCACCGACCCGCGAATCCGGATTGCGTTCTTTGTCATCCTCAAGCAGATCGATCAGTTCGGCCTTACCGTCGAGACTAAGGGGCGCATTGAGCGAACTCGGACGATTCACAATGCTTTCGATCTTTTTGACTTTCGAGGTCGGGATCTCAAGGACTTTTGCGATCTCACGCCTCGTGGGTGCCCGGCTGAGTCGCTGCGTTAAAGCATCCCGGATCCGTCTCCACTTGGAAATGATGTCATACATATAGACCGGAATACGGATCGTCTTCCCATGATTGGAGAGAGAACGCATCATGCCCTGTTTGATCCACCAGGAAGCGTACGTAGAGAAACGGTAGCCTCTTTTCGGATCGAATTTCTCCACTGCGCGCATGAGACCGATATTGCCTTCTTCCACAAGGTCTGAGAAAGCGAGCCCCATGTGGGCATAACGTTTCGCAAGCGCGATCACCAAACGAAGATTCGAACGGATCATCCGCTGCCGCGCCTCCTCGCTCCGTGCGCCTCCCATTTGGACTTTTTGCCCCAGGGAGATCTCTTCTTCGGGGGTCAGAAGGGGGATATGCTCGATCTGATCGAGATAGATCCTCATCGCGGTACGGTCTTGGGTCTGATCCGTCTCGTCATCCGCATGGGCATCCGGCTCCTCGTCCTCACGTTCGCGTTTGCGGCGGTCGAGAAGGCCGTCGACTTTGAGGATATTCTCCGCCTCTTTCTGAAGCTCTTTTTCACGTCGCAAAAGAGCTTCCGTTTCTTCTCGAGAAACGGGGGATTTTTTCGGAGAATGCTTCTTGGATCCGGAAGGCTTACGGGCGTGAGAAACAGGACGGGAACGCTTGAGGCGTCCCCGTCCGGCTTTTTTCTTGGAATATTTCGGCCTCGTTCCGCGACCGGAAAGGGCCTTCTTTTTTTTCTTCTTTTTGCCTGCCATAAGATCAGGTCCCCTGAGTCACGCCGGCGGCGAGATCCAGGAAAAACTCCTAAAGAACGCGGGCTTATTTTTTCTGACGCAATACCGCTTGAGCTGCCGCAAGTCTCGCGATCGGAACGCGATAAGGCGAGCAACTGACATAATTCATCCCGACCTTGTTACAAAAAGCGATCGAACTCGGATCGCCGCCGTGCTCACCGCAAATACCGATTTTCAGGTCCTTCTTTGTTTTACGGCCTTTTTCCACAGCAAGTTGAATCAAAGATCCGACGCCTTCTTCATCGATCGATTGGAACACGTCTTTTTCATAAATACCCTGATCAAGATAGGCCCCCATAAAGGAGCCGGAATCGTCGCGCGAAAAACCGAGTGTCATTTGGGTGAGATCGTTCGTGCCGAATGAAAAAAATTCGGCGATCTCCGCAATACGGTCGGCCGTAAGCGCCGCTCGCGGCACTTCGATCATGGTTCCGATCATGTATTCCACCTTGGTCCCCTTTTCCGCGAAAACCTTGTTAATGGTTTCGACGGAAAGATCTTTCAGGATCTCGAGCTCCTTCTTGGTCCCGACAAGCGGGATCATGATCTCGGGAACGATCTTCATGCCTTTTTTCTTCAGGTTGCAAGCCGCCTCAATGATGGCGCGAACCTGCATGGCATAGATCTCCGGGTACGTGATCCCAAGACGGCAACCTCGATGGCCGAGCATCGGATTGAATTCATGGAGCGCTTCGACCTTCTGCTTAACGACCTCCATGGACACCTTCATAACATCCGCCATTTCCTGCTGGTTGGCGGCTTCCTGAGGAAGGAATTCGTGAAGCGGCGGATCCAAAAGACGGATCGTCACAGGAAAGCCTTTCATCGCCTCGAAGATCCCTTCGAAGTCCCCTCGCTGCATCGGAAGGAGCTTCGCCAGGGCTTTCTCCCGTCCGGCTTTGTCATCCGCGAGGATCATTTCACGGACCGCAATGATGCGATCGCCTTCAAAGAACATGTGCTCCGTGCGGCAAAGTCCGATCCCTTCGGCGCCAAAACGGCGTGCCACTTCCGCATCGTGCGGAGTGTCTCCATTGGTGCGAACCTTGAGCTTACGGGTCTCATCAGCCCATTTCATCAGGGTCGCAAAATCGCCGGAGAGTCTGGATTCGATGGTATTGAGTTTGCCGAGATAAACCTGACCGAGGCTGCCGTCGAGAGAAATAAAATCGCCCTCTTTGACGACCGCTTTTCCGGCCACGAACTGACGGGCTTTGTAATCAATCTGAATATCACTGACGCCAGCCACGCAGCATTTCCCCATCCCGCGGGCTACGACGGCCGCGTGCGAGGTCATGCCGCCGCGCGCGGTCAAAATACCTTTCGCGACGTTCATGCCGCCGATATCTTCCGGAGAAGTCTCGATGCGGACCAGGATCACCGCTTCGCCTTTTTTCGCCCAAGCTTCGGCGTCTTCGGCCGTAAACACCACTTTCCCGGTGGCGGCGCCCGGAGAGGCCGGCAGTCCTTTCGCGATGACCTCTTTTTTCTGTTTCGGATCGAACGTGGGATGAAGCAGCTGGTCCAACTGCCTTGGGTCCACCCGTAAGAGGGCCTGATCCCGGGTCAATACTCTCTCTTTCACAAGCTCGACCGCAACGCGAACCGCCGCCGCAGCGGTCCTCTTGCCGTTCCGGGTCTGAAGGATATAAAGCTTCCCTTCCTGGATCGTGAATTCGATGTCCTGCATGTCTTTGTAATGTTTTTCAAGGCGCAGGCGAAGTGCGTCAAGCTGCTTGTAAACCACCGGCCATTTCTGGGCAAGCACCTCGATCTGCTCCGGCGTACGAATACCGGCCACAACGTCTTCCCCCTGGGCATTGATCAGGTATTCGCCGTAGAATTTGTTCTCGCCGGTTGACGGGTTACGCGTGAAACAAACACCGGTACCGGAAGTCTCTCCCATATTGCCGAACACCATAGCCTGGATGTTGACGGCCGTGCCAAGAAGACCGCGGATCTCATTGATCTGGCGGTATTTGATCGCGCGGGGATTGTTCCATGAATTGAAGACCGCATTCGTGGCCTTGACAAGCTGTTCGAAAGGATCCTGAGGAAATTCTTCTTTCGTATGGTCCAAGTAGATCTTCTTGTACTGGCGGACCACATCTTTCAGATCGTTGGCATTGAGCTCGGTGTCGGATTTCGCGCCGACCTGCTGTTTTTTCTTTTCAAGCGCATGCTCGAAATCATCGTGCGGCACTTCCATCACAACGTCCCCGAACATTTGGATGAAGCGGCGATAGGAATCCCACGCAAAACGCTCGTTCTCGGTCTTCACGATCAGCCCCTGCACCACCTGGGAGTTGAGCCCGAGGTTGAGCACGGTATCCATCATGCCCGGCATGGAAGCTGCGGCGCCTGAGCGGATGGAAACAAGGAGCGGATTATTCCGGTCCCCGAGTTTGAGGCCCATGGCTTTTTCAAGTTTGGCGATATTTTCGCGAACCTGTTCTTCAAGTCCCGCGGGCCACTTTTTACCATTTTTATTATAAAGATCGCATGTTTCGGTCGTGATCGTAAAACCGGCCGGCACGGGAATGCCGATATTCGTCATTTCGGCGAGATTCGCGCCTTTACCGCCCAGAAGATCTTTCATCTTGGCGTCCCCTTCGGCCTTGCCATTGCCGAAGAAATAAACATATTTTGAACACTTGGATTTGGATTTAGACTTGGATTTCGAGGATTTCCTGCATGTTGCGGTACTCATGGTTGCTCCTTTTCACTTCTTGTTGATTTGATGGATTACGATTTAAAAACTACCCTCCGAAGGACCGTCAGGGGTCTTAAAAGAGGTCTAGAAGAGCGTGGATTCTATCACTCTTCACCGATTCTGGAAAGCGCCGAAAGATCGGCGACCTTCTCCGCATAAAGATCATAGATTTTCTTCACCAAAGCTTGCCGATTAGCGCGAACCCCGGAATCTTCGACGTTGACCATGACCTTTTCAAAAAATCGCTGTAACAATTCGTAAAAAGCTCCTCCGTAGAGAAGCGTCACCTGTTTATAATCGCGCTTTTTTATCAAGTCCTGGACCTCAGAAATCCTGCTCTCATACAATCGAAAAAGCTCATGCTCTAACGCGTCTTGGAACAACGCCGCGTCAATTTTCCCGGGAATTTGATTCTGTTTTCCCAAAATAATATTCCCGGTGCGTTCAACCACCTTGGCGGCTTTCAGAAAATCCTTAGGATGGCTTTCGTAAAGTTTCGTTAAAATCGCATGGCGAGCAAAGATGTCGGCAATATCATCTGTGCTCTTGCTCGCATTGACCGCTTCCAAGATTTTACACGTATAGGTCTCCGGCTTTACTCCAAGTTCAAAAGAAATTCGAAGATTAATAAAATTTTCAAGCCCTTCAAAATCATTTTTCTTAGTCAAACGATCGCCATAAAGTTTCGCATTAATATTAATAATTTCGCTTAAAGAGAACGAGAGATTAAATGCACGTATTAATTTCACTATCGTTCCGCCCGCGCGCCGAAGGGCGAACGGATCTTTGCTTCCGGACGGTTCCATCCCCGTTCCAAAAGCCCCGATTAAAAGATCCAGACGGTCCATAACCCCAAAGAGCGCTCCGAGAAAGCTCATGGAGCTCGCAACCTTTGTGTGATCTTCCGTCAGGTTCTTGGGCAGGTATTGAGTACCGATCGCTGATGCGACCTCATTTTTTTCTCCGGCTTCGAGAGCGTATTCCCGGCCGACGATCCCCTGAAGATCCGGCATTTCATAAACAAGATGGGTCACCAGATCGATCTTGGAAAGACAAGCGACCCGTTTGAGATCCTCGGCGAGTTCCGAATGGCCCGCCGCTTTCGCGAACTCCGCGGCCATCTTTTCAAGCCTCTCGGTCTTATCGAGAACAGAACCGAGCTTGCCGAGATAAACGAGTTCGGCAAGTTTTGACTTCTTCTTTTCGAAGGTCTCGCGGGTGTCCATCTCATAAAAATAGCGAGCGTCCTTGAGCCGCGAGTCCAGAACATTTTCATAATCCGAACGGATCTTCGAAAGACCGCTGCGCTTGCCGTTCATTACGGCCACGAACTGATTTTTCATCTTCCCTTTGGCGTCGCAACAGGCAAAAACCTTTTGGTTCTTTTTCATGCAACTCGCGAGCACTTCTGCGGGAAGCTCGAGATATTCTTGAGAAAAAGTCCCCTGAAGAAAAAAAGATTCTTCTACAAGCTGGGCGTTCATGTGCGCTAATTCTTCATCGCCTTGCTTTTGTCCGAAACGGTTCTTGAGGGCTCCGCGGACCAGAGCCTCCCTTGTTTCAAGCGGCAAATAGACATGCTTCTTTTTCAAAAGTGCGACGTAAGCCCTCCAATCGGCTTTCGGGATCGTGAAACTTTGCGGGGAGAGAAAGCGATGCCCAAAACTTCTGTTGCCGGATTTCACATCCGCAAGCACAAGCGGGATCTTCTTGGCATCCATCAGAACGACCAACCACCGGATGGGACGCGGAAAACGGAACCCCGACGCCTCCCAGCGCATGAGTTTGGGAAAGGAAAGCGAGGCGAGAAGCCCCTGGATCAGACCCGGAAGGAGAGCCGATACGGCCCCGCCTTTTTCTTTTTTCCTCAGGAGGATGAACTTCCCCTTGGGGGTTTCCCGGACCTCAACGTCTTTTTCGGTGGCCTGTTTGCTTTTGAGAAAACCCTGCAGCACCACCGTGGACTTCCCCTGAGCATCGTAGCACTTCTCATAGGACGGCCCCGATATCTCGATCTCCCGGTCGGGCTGCATCACAGCAATGCCTTGGACAAAAAGCGCAATGCGGCGCGGCGTCGCTTCCACTTTCACTTCCCCGAAAGCAATGCGCTCATCTACAAGTTTTTGACGTGTCTTCGCCGCCAGCTCGTTATAAATAACATCCAGGCTTTCAACGGGCAGCTCTTCGACACCGATTTCGATCAATAGATTTGGCATGATTATTTCTTCTTTCCGACAAGCGGGAAATCCTGCGCCCTGCGGCTTTCGAGATACCCTTCCGCGCAACGGCGGGCCAAAGCCCGGACGCGAGCGACATACCGGGGCCGTTCATTCACGCTCACGGCGCCTCGGGCGTCCAAAAGATTAAAAATATGAGAGGTCTTGAGACAACAATCGTAGGCCGGCAGGACCATCCCGCCTTCGAGCAGGCGCTCGGCCTGTTTTTCATAATCTTCGAAATGGCGCTGGTAGATCTCGGGATCCGACCCCTCGAAATTAAACTTTGAGAATTCCCTCTCCCCCTGCAGATGGACATCGCCATAGGTGATCTTGTCATTCCACTGGATATCAAAAAGAGAATCTTTCTTTTGGAGAAACATGGCGATGCGCTCAAGACCGTAGGTGATCTCGCAAGAGATCACGTCAAGATCGATCGAACCGCATTGCTGGAAATAAGTGAATTGTGTAATCTCGAGACTGTCGAGCCATACTTCCCAGCCAAGACCCCATGCGCCAAGCGTCGGAGACTCCCAATCGTCCTCCACAAAACGGATGTCATGAGAAAGCGGGTCAATGCCAACCGCGCGAAGACTATTGAGATAAAGCCCTTGAGGATCTCCCGGAGACGGCTTCAAAATGACCTGGTATTGATAATAATGCTGGGTCCTGTGAGGATTTTCTCCGTAGCGGCCGTCCGTGGGTCTCCGAGAGGGCTCGACGTAGGCAGCTTTCCAGGGCTCGGGACCCAGGGCACGAAGAAAAGTATGGGGGGAAAAAGTGCCGGCGCCGACTTCGATATCGTAGGGCTGCATCACAAGGCAACCCTGCCTTGCCCAGTAGTCGTTCAATTTTTGTATTAACTCTTGGAACGTCAAAGGTTTAGGCATTGCCTTCCCTGAAAGGTCTTTCGCGGGTTAAAAACACTTCTTCAAAGAGGCGGCATTGTAACAAAAACCTACGGACGAATCAAGTTACGGAAGGAAAAACGTCAGGAACGATAATGCTGGGCTTGTAGTTCCTCAAGGACCTTCAGGGCTTCTTGCCGCTCTCGCCGAAGAGGGTCGGCCTGAAGCGTGACAAGCGTCAAAAGCTCGCGGAGCAATTCCTGGGCTGAGATCAGCCGGTCTGTTTCCATCCCCGCTTGCTCGATGGTTGCATAGAGAATAGATTTCACAGCGTGGACCTTTTCGTAGTCACGCGAAGCGTCATTCTCACAAAGTAGCCGTTGGGTCCGGTCCATCGCCTTCTCGAGACACCGCAAATAACCATTGTGCCCAACCGGAATTTTCACTTCTTCTTTAAGAGGCATCGGAAACCTTCCCTTTTAAAATACTGTCTTCCCAAGACACGGAAGAAGTTGCCCCCTTGCCGGCCGGACAAGGGAGCTCTTTCTCACCTGCAGCCTTCTAGACCGTGATTTGGTCCTGAATGCGCTTCAGCTTGCTGCTGCCGATCCCCTGGACCTGGGTCAGATCATCGATCGACTTGAACATACCGTTCTTATCGCGATGTTCGATGATCCGCTTGGCCATCACAGGGCCGATTCCCCGGACCTTGACCAGCTCCTCCGTGGTGGCTTTGTTGACGTTCACCATCACCGTGGGCTGCGGCTGGCCTTGAAGCTGCAAAGTCGCCTTAGGTTGGGCGGCCAACACCTTCTCCGCGGCGATCATGGAAAGACCTCCGAAGAAGAACGTCGCGATAGCCAAAACTCCCAATACCTGTTTCACTTTTGTTCTGTACACCATTGTGACACCTCCCTTTTTGACGTTAACGGAAGGGTAACATGAATATGATTATATGTCAATATCTTATTTAATAAATATCATAAGCTATTTTATTCATTATTGTTATATTCTACTTGACGAATGAGGTCCTGCCGTTAGAATACGCCCATGTTGAAGAATTTAGGACAACGCATACGAACGCTTCGCAGGGAAAAGGGTCTCACCTTAGTCGAGATCTCCCAGAAGACCGGCATCGCCCAAGCCACCCTTTCCCGCATCGAAACCGGTACCATGATCGGAACGGTTGAGAGCCACGAAAAGATCGCCGAAACGCTCGGCATCGGACTTTCCGAACTTTATACGGGGGTCGATCGCCGTTACGAACAGATCAGCCATCAAGCCAAGGAAGCGCGTACGGCCACGCACCATACCAAAGAAGTTCATGTGGAAGTACTCACGCAGGAAAGCTCCAAAAAAAAGATCACCCCCCTCCTCCTGACCCTCCAGGGAGGCGGTAAGACAGAGAAAGAGCACAATGAGCGCGGGGTGGAGAAATTTGCGTGGGTCCTTGACGGGCACGTCAAGGTTAAGCTCGAGAATCAGGAATACGACCTCAAGACACAGGAAACCCTCTACTTCGACGCCTCCTTCCCCCATCAGATCGTGAATGAAGGCCAAAAAGCCGCCAAGGTCTTCATCGCCGTTTCGCCTTCCAAGATCTAAGCAGCCCGCTGCGAACAAACCCAGGGCATTGGATTTTTTCTGCGCGGGATCAAGTATCGGGTCAGGCACCTTCCGGAGAAACAGAAGGCTTATCTTTTAGCAGCCACTTCCCCAGAGATCCAATCCAGGTAGGACCTGCTGCCTTGGGTGATGGGCAAACAAATGATCTCGGGAACTTCGTAGGGATGATTTTCCAAAAGGGTCTTTTCAAGTTTTTTATAGTTCGACACCCGGGTCTTGATGAGAAGGAGAATTTCCTTGGAGGTTTCTTTTTTCCCGCGCCAACGGTAATGGGATTCCACTCCGGAAAGAATTTGAACACAGGCCGCAAGCCGCCTGGAAATCAAAAGGCCCGCTAAAAAGCGGGCCTTTTTAATGCTGGGAACGGTGTTAAGAACGCAACAATACTTCAAGTCCGCAAACTATTTTCGGTTGAGCGTCGCTGAGTAACCGCTTTCGGGAGTCCCCAAAGTGATGTGACCTTCGCGAGCAAGCCATCCGAGGCTCATCAGTACAAGTTCGCGGGGGCGCTTCAAACCTTTGGTAAGTTCATCCGCAGTGGCGTTTTTTTTATCGTCAAGGAAGTGCCAAATCTCGCCGGCGACGATTCCGATTTCCATGATCATGGGGGGCTCCTTTTGAAACAGAATTTACATCGAAGAACGAGCATAATATAGCAAGAAACGATTCCGTTTAAAAGAACTTTATTTTTTCTCCCTTAAGCAACCGATCACACTCATCCGGCCCCCATTCCGAGAACCTTGCGGAGGAATTGCCCTGTATAGGAGGCTGGAACTCTGGCGATCTCTTCCGGAGAACCACAAGCGACGATCCTCCCGCCATCCTTTCCACCATCAGGCCCGAGATCGATCACGTAGTCTGCCATCTTAATAACATCCAGATTGTGTTCGATCACCACGACCGTGTTCCCCTGGTTCCGAAGATCAAAAAGCGCATTCAACAGATTCCGGATATCCCCAAAGTGAAGCCCCGTCGTGGGTTCGTCCAGAAGATAGAGCGTTTTTCCGGTCGATTTTTTAATAAGCTCGGAAGCGATCTTGACACGCTGAGCCTCCCCGCCCGAAAGAGTGGCCGATGATTGGCCGAGTTTCAGATAACCCAACCCGACCGCTTCCAGGACTTCCAACCGCTCGCGGATCATGGAGAGCCTCGCAAAAAAGCCTATCGCCTCCCGGACTGAAAGGTCTAAAACTTCCGCAATATTTTTCCCTTGGTAACGAACCTCGAGCGTTGGCTCATTGTACCGCCTACCGCGACAGGATTCACAAACCACAAAAAGATCCGGCATAAAGTTCATTTCGAGTTTTTCGGATCCTGCTCCGCGACAGTTTTCACAACGCCCGCCTTTAAGATTAAAACTGAAACGCGACTGGGAATAACGCCGGAGTTTTGAAAGCTCCATGTCACTGTAAAGCTTGCGAATAAATCCGAAGATATCCGTATAGGTTGCGGGGTTGGAGCGCGGTGTGCGTCCGATCGGCGCCTGATCGATCTCAATGATCTTATCAATGGGGTCCGCACCCTCGAGCGTCGCGAACCGGCCTACTTTGTACTCTGTTTTGAAGATCCGGTTGTGAAGTTCCTTGTAGAGAATATCGTGAACAAGCGTGCTTTTCCCCGAGCCCGAAACGCCGGTCACGCAGATAAAAAGTCCAAGAGGAAAAGCCACATCGATATTTTTCAGGTTGTGTTCACGGCATCCTTTCACGACAAGTTCCGGGGCCGTACGAACGTCCTTGCGGTCCTTGGGCACCTCGATCGAAAGCCCGCCGGAAAGATACTGGAGCGTCAGCGACTTGGGACAGTCCTTCATTTCAGCAAGCTTGCCTTGGGCCACGATCTCCCCGCCCTGGACACCCGCTCCCGGCCCCAGATCGATCACGTGATCCGCACGGCGGATCGTCTCCTCGTCATGCTCTACCACAAGCACCGTATTCTTTAGATCGCGAAGTTTTTCGAGTGCATCCAAAAGCTTCCCATTATCACGAGGATGAAGACCGATGCTCGGCTCGTCCAGCACATAGAGCACGCCGGTCAGTCCAAGTCCGATCTGCGCCGCAAGCCGAATGCGCTGGAGCTCCCCCCCGGCCAGAGTTGCAACAGTACGGTCGAGGGTCAGATACCCCAATCCGATATTGAGCAGGAATGAAAGACGTTCGCGGACTTCCCTGAGAATAGGCTCTGCGATCACTTTCTGCGCGCCCTGGAAGCACATCTCCCGGAAGAACGGCACCGTTTCGTCGACGGAAAAAGCCGTGACCTCCGTGATATTTTTCCCCTCGATCAGAACGCTCAGACTTTCTTGGCGAAGCCGCTTGCCCGCGCATTCCGGACAGATCTCCTCACGCAGGAATTTCCGGACCTTGGCGCGCACTTCCTCGGAATTCGTTTCATGGAAAAGCCTTTCCCATTCTTCCACCAGCCCGGAGATATCCCCGTCCCCGAGGAAAAACACCTCTTTGGCGTCTTCCGGCCAATCTTGATATGGCGTATCCCATTGAAAACTATACTTCTCGGTCAAATCATGCAAAAGGTCTTCAAAGAAATATTTGTTAAAGGAGAAAAAAACATCTTTATTGAGCGCGCTCATAAGCGGCTTCTGGGGCGCCGAAATCACACTCTTGGTAAATATCTGCGAAAGCTTTCCGAGCCCTTTGCATTTCGGACAGGCTCCGTAGGGGCTGTTGAATGAGAACATATTGGGCGTGAGATCCGGCAAGCTGACCTGGCACTTGGCGCAGGTTTTTGTGGTGGAAAAAAAATGAAGAACCCCCTCCCTGCCACTTTCCTTTTCCAGGATCGCAACATGTCCCCTGGTGAGATCCAACGCACAAACAAGAGAATTTCTGAAACGTTTGTATTCGTCCGTTAAAATCGTCAGTTCGTCGATCACGATCTCGATATCGTGGCGCACGGACTTCCGGAGCTTCATATCCTGCTTGATGAGCCTCACGCTCCCATCGATGCGCGCCCGGTCAAAACCTTTTTTAAGTGAATCCTGGAAAAGCTTCTGGAATTCCCCCTTGCGCCCTCGCACGAGCGGCGCCAGAATCTGCACTTCACGCTCCGCAAAACGCTCAAGAAGGTCCTTGAAAAGCTCCTCCCGGGACTGACTTCGAAGGATCTCATGACACGAGGGACAGTAAGGCACCCCGACCTTGGCGAAAAGAAGCCTCAAAAAATCGTAAATTTCAGTGACGGTCGCGACCGTAGAGCGCGGATTATGGGTAACGGAGCGTTGTTCGATCGCGATCGCCGGAGAAAGTCCCGAGATGTGGTCCACATCCGGCTTCTTGAGCTTTTCGAGAAATTGCTTGGCGTAAGAGGAAAGACTTTCGAGGTAGCGACGCTGGCCTTCGGCGTAGATCGTATCGAACGCAAGGGAGGATTTTCCGGAACCGGAGAGACCGGTAACCACCGTGACCTTGTTGCGAGGGATCTTCAGCGATAAATTCTTGAGATTATGTTCTCGCGCCCCGCGAACCTCAATAAATTCATCCATGCTCGGAGTCCCTCCGGCCGGTCTGTCCCAATATCTATCCATTTCAACTTTGTTGAAATTGGGGCGGTCCTGACTGCCATTCATAAGAAGAAAAACAAAGTCAGGACCGTTCAGGTTCCGACACGAACCGAGGCAAAAGCTTTTTTGAGCGTGGCGATCGCGGCAAGAATGGCCAAATAACTTGTTTTCGGATTCCCGGGCGCCGGTTTGTTCTGCGTCACCGTGGTAAACGTACCGAAGTCCCCTTCGACCAGGATCTCATGCCGGTTCCCTTTATAAGATCGCGAGGTCCAGATCTCCACCTGCGTGCGCTCGGGCCCGATCCCTGCAAGACTCAGGACGGCGGCGACATTGATATTTTGAGGAAAATGCTCGATCGCCTCGATCGCCGCTCCGCGGAAAATAAGTTTTTCCTCGGAAAAGTTCTTGAGTACCGGAAATTTCTTCTTGAGAAAATAGGCCGCGCCCATCAGCGCCTCGGGAGGTTTCCGCGTGATCAAACGGACCCTTCGGATCTTTCCGTTGGCTGCCGCCAGAACACCGTCTACACCCGTGATCGCGCCGGAGGGACAAAAGATCCGGGACCGGTTCTTCTTGAGCAACTCGGCGACCTGGGGATGAAGCAATCCCCCCACGCTCATGATAAGAACTTTTTTATTCCATTTGCAAGCAAGCCTTACGACCTGCGCCGCGACCTTGGGTGACGCGGCCTCAATGATCAGATCTGAACGCCGGACCAGTTCGGTCAACGGCACCAGACGCGCGTAAAACTTATATTTTTCCTGAAGCGCCGATGCCTTTTCCCTGTGCTTTTCGCACAAAAACTTAAGCTGCGCGAAAGCCCGGAGATCCGTCACCACCGCTTGCGCAAGTGCGGTACCGATCGTCCCTCCTCCGATGATCCCGACCTTGATCTTTTGTTTCATTTTTCCTTTTTTACGATGCGATTCTTGGAATCGACATAAACGACCTTGGGTTTGTGCTTTTTAGCCTCCGCCTCCGTAAGCACCACAAAGGTCAAGATGATCACAATATCGCCCACTTTCCCATGCTTGGCCGCACCGCCGTTCAAGCAGATTACTCCCGACCCCGCGGGTCCCGAGATGGCATAACTTTCAATACGAGAACCATTATTGAGATTCGCTATAAGGACTTTCTCATGTGGAAGAATGTCCGCTGCGTCCATAAGCTTCTTGTCGATCGTGATGCTTCCGGGATAATCGATACACGCCTCGGTGACGGTCACGCGGTGGATCTTTCCACCCAGCATTTGTTTCTGCATAGATCCTCGATTTTTGGATTTCAGAGGTTCGCTCTCAGTTGCGGCTAGGCGCGGATTATAACATTATCGATCAGTCTTGTCTTGCCGACAAAACAAGCCGTTAACACTGCCATGTTTTTTTGATGCTTTTTAAGCGGTACAAGTGTCCCGGGCTCCACGACTTCAAAATATTGGACCCGATCCACATTCTTTTGCAGTTCCCGGATCGCTCGCGCCTTTAAACCCGCAAATCCCCCTCGCTTTTCCCGTAAGAGATCCCTCTTAAACGCAAAAAGGACCCGGGAGATCGCGAGAGCTCGACGGCGTTCGTGAGGACTGAGGTAACGATTCCTGGAACTCATGGCAAGCCTGTCTTTTTCCCGCACCGTGGGCATCACTCGGACACGGGTCGGCAAGTCCAGATCACGCACAAGCTGGCTGATCACGGTCGCTTGCTGAAAATCCTTGGCGCCCAGATAAAGCCGGCAAGGGCCGATGATGTTTAAAAGCTTCGCCACTACGGTCGCCACGCCCCGAAAGTGTCCGGGTCTGAATCTTCCACAAAGAACATTCGCCAGCCTTGGGCTGACATCCACAAAAGTCGCATAACCTTCGGGATACATGACCGCCACCGAAGGGCAGAAAAGATAATCGGCCTTGACCGCCCTGAGCTTTTTCGTGTCCTCAGCCAAAACACGCGGGTATTTCGCGTAGTCCTCATTCTTTCCAAACTGGGCGGGGTTAACGAAGATACTTACGACCGTGACATCGTTCTCACGATTGGAGGCGTGAACAAGGGATAAATGCCCTTCGTGCAACGCCCCCATGGTAGGAACAAAGCCCACGGTTTTTCCGCGGGCCCTTTCTTTTTCGAGAATTGGCTGAAGTTTTCCTGGATCTCGGATGAGTTTCATCGTTTTCAGTTCATGGTATAAAGCACAAGGTCAAAGGACCGGCTTTGCGCCTTGGACTTCGCTTTTTGCACACAGCTCACCGAACAAGACTCTGATTGTTTTCTTCAACACCGGATGAATAAATTCGGGAGCAAGATCACAAAACGGCTCAAGAACGAACGCTCTTTCGTGAAGCCGTGGATGCGGAATGATGCAATCTTCCCCTTCGCGCGTTTCATTTCCATAAAAAAGAATATCGAGGTCGAGAACACGAGCCTCATTCTTCGCGATTCGCTTGCGGCCCGCACGGGCCTCGATTCCATGCATCCCCTGTAAAAGATCATGGGGAGACAGCTCCGTCACAAAACTCCAGACCGCGTTCCAGTACCTTGGTTGCCCCTTTCCTCCGACAGGTTCTGTCTCATAGACCGGCGAACGCCTCAGTTCACGGATCCTGTCATCGGCCAGGATCTCCCTTGCCGCAAATTCAAAATTGACTTTCCGGTCCCCGAGATTGGAACCGATACCGATATAGACCTGCGGCATGTTTTCCTTTTTTACGCACCCGGACGTGAGGGGAAAGTCCTTTAAAATTGGGCGCGGTGCGGATGGCTTTTCTTGATACGGTCGAGGGCTTCCATGATCCGCGATTCGGCGACGGTCAAGGATATCCGGAAATACCCTTCCCCGTTGGGTCCAAAACCGTTTCCGGGCGTCACAACGATATTCAACTCCTCCAGGAATTTCAGGGCCAGTTCCGCGGAAGTATAACCCGCCGGCACCGGGATCCAAACGTAAAAAGTCGCTTTCGGCGCTTCGATCTTCCAGCCAAGATCCCGGAATCCCTGCACCAAAAGATCGCGGCGCTCCTGATAGATCCTGAGATTCTTTTCAAGCTCTTTCTGCCCGTCCCGGAGCGCTTTGATGCCGGCGATCTGAATCGCCTGAAAAATACCGGAGTCAAGATTCGACTTCACCTTTGCGAGAAGCGAGAGCACTTGTGCATTCCCGACCGCAAAACCTATGCGCCAACCGGTCATGCTATACGTTTTTGAAAGCGAAAAAAGCTCCACCGCGATCTCCTTGGCACCGGAGATCTCCAGAATGCTGGATGACTTCAGCCCTTCATAGCACATCTCTGAATAGGCCGCGTCGTGGGCAATCAAGATCCCATGCTTGCGCGCGAACGCCACGGCCTTTTCGAAGAAGGCCTTGTCCGCAACTTGCGAAGTCGGATTATTCGGATAATTGAGAAACATCAGCCTCGAATTCTTCAAAACATCCGCCGGAATCGCGTCAAAGTCCGGCAAGTAGTCGTTCTTCTCCAGAAGCGGCATCGTGTAGGGAATGCCTTCGGCAAAAAGCGTGCCCGAACGATATACGGGATAACCAGGATCCGGGATCAAGCAAACTTTCCCGGGATCCAGGACCGCAAGCGGCAAATGCCCGATACCTTCCTTGGAACCGATGAGCGGAAGGATCTCTTTATCCGGATCAAGCTTCACACCGAAGCGGCTTTGGAACCAATCACGGATCGCATGGCGGAATTCAGGCATCCCCTGATCAAGGGCATAGCGATGGTTGCGGGGATTCTTCGCCGCAGTGTTCAGGGCATCAATGATGAAATCTGCCGTTGGAATGTCCGGATCCCCGACCCCGAGGTCGATCACATCCTTCCCCTTAGCGATGAGCTCGCGCTTCTTTTTGTCGATCTCCGCAAAAAGGTAAGGCGGCAGTTTCTGCAATCGTCCCGTTGGTTCGATCATAAGCGGTTTAAACATAGGATCCTTTCATGGAGAATTTAAAGAATGAACGCGCTACCGGGCCGGAATTATACCAGACTTCAGAAAGCTTGAAAACAGGACGCAAAAAAGCGAGAAGCACTTCTATTTTTTACTGTAAGGAGCGTAGGGCTTGGGAGGGTTCTTGATTTTTTCCGGATCCGGGATCGGCAATCCGTAACCCATATCCGGAAAATCCACGGGGATAAAAAAAGTGGCCAGATGGATCAATCCTCCGGCCGTGTAGACCACCCCTTGACCGATCCCCGCCGAATAACCCATCCACTGCGCCGGGTACTTCGGATTCCTGGCCTCTGCCCATGGCGTCATCCAGCCTAAGAGAGAATTCTTGATGCCAAAACAGAACTTTCCCCAAGTCTTCGCCCCATAGTTCTGCTCGGACACCCACGGAGATGCCGCATATACGGGCATAACATTCGATAGAAAAAGAACGGCAAGCACGAAAAACGCCCAAAGGGAGGGGTTATTTCTTATATTCATAAGCAATCCCGCCTTGGAGTAATGGAATATCAACTGGGATGGGAAACGTCGCCGCGTGAAGAATACCGCCGGCTGTATTCGTAAAGGTATAACCGATCCCCTTCGCAACACCGACGAAGAAATTCTGATCCTTGGCGGGCTCGAAAAAGAGCGCTGTCCAACCAGCTGTGATATTGAGAAAACCAAATCCGAATTTCTGGGATATCTTCCCAAGATAAGCGGACTCTTGGGTCCAATCGCTGGACTTCAGAGACCCGGCATAAGCCGAATCAGCGAGAGCGCAAAAAAGAACGAGGATCACGAGCGACCGTGCCCGCCTGATTGAGGAAAAAACCTTGCGTGGTTTCATAAGCAAAAAAAATACTACTGTTTTTGAGTGTATAAGTCAAGAAATCGAACAAACTTCGTTAGGGAATCCCGCGGAGATAAAAAAAGCCCGCGGGGATAACGGCCTATGAAAAAGCCGTCGAGCCCCAAGGGCCCTAAATCTGTTCTCTCAAGTGGACTAATTAAGTTTAGTAACGTCAAAATTGAATTGGGGGTCTAACCGACTCATCTCCTGGGCCAGATCGAGGATCACATTTTTAAGTTCCGGGGACTTTGCCGAAAGCCATCTCTGATAGGCTTCGAGGAACTGCTCCATTTTGATATTCCGCAGGTGGTCTTTTTCATAGCTGCTCATTTCCATAAGGAAATGCTGGAAGGCCTGCTCCCGGAAGCACTCGATGAATTTAAAATAATCTTCTTTGACGTTGGCAAGAATACTTCTGTAAACGTCGAACTGGCCCGCGATCTTGCCGAGCACTTCCCCCACGCCTGTTTTTTTGTCATAAACTCCTGCATGAAAGCGAGCGGCTTGGTTGTAATAAAGGATCGCAGACAAACGTTCTTCGCTTTTTCCATCCGAAACGTCTTTCTTGAGCGGAAACCGCTTGGCCAGTTGAGAATCAGGATTAAAGATCGTGGATTGAACAAGCAGATGGTCGGCATTGACCTTAAAGATGAAATACCGGAGCATCGGGTCATCGGTCTCTCGAACCCATTCAAAAACTTCGTGCGCATCGGTCGAAAGAAAGGGATCCGCCATATCATGGTATTCCGGAAGCGAGACAGCAAAGAGCAGATGCGCCAGATAGATATTCACATCTTCGTCGAAAGAAAACGTCCGCGTCAGGCCATGTGCTTGGTCTTTGGCTTTCAGGATAGATTCCAGAAGGAAATAGATGGCCGATTCGCGGTCCTCGTTTGAAAGACTGAAATACAGGTAGGGCACTTTCGAATCCTGTTCTTTCTTCTCGTTCATGTCGCTCATCCTTTCTTTTTACTACCAAATAGCAATATATAGCAAACATATCTTTTGCATACTTATTATTTACTATTAGAAACATAGCATAGCAATATACAAAAGTCAAATACACGTAACAACTATTTTATCATTGTAACTTATTGAAAATAAATGGGTTAAGAAGCCATATAAAAATTAAGAATGGGTCGACTTTACCCATACCGAGGAGGATGTTGGGGAAAAAACAGGTCAGGTAAGCTTCAGAACGGCCCTAACAGAATCGAGGAACTTGCGGGTCTTGAGGACTTTCCCGAGACGGTAATTGAGGAAAGTGGTAATGATTGTCTTGATCTGGTTCTCGATCACGGAGCTGTGGAACGCGCGAAGGCAATCCGCCAGCGCATCCTTGCTGTAAGAGCGCAGAACCCCAAGCGCACCGGAGCCTATAGCAAGCGCGGCCGTATCCTTCGCACGACAGCGCTCACAGAAAAGCGCCCCGTGGCGGATAGAAAAAAATCCTTTTTCAAGGGGTTTTGTGCCGCACGCCAAGCAACTTTCAAGAAAAGGAAGCCAGCCCATTTCCCTGAGAAGTTGGGTCACAAAGACCGTCTCAAGACGCGGAGGAGGAATAACAGGCAAAAAATGAAAGCTTTCCTTGAGCAGGTCGAAGATCTTCGGATGCGGGTCCTGGACCTCGGTCAGTTCATCTACCAGTTCGCAAAAATAACTGGCATACGCAATCCCTCCCAGCCGGTCGCGAAGCTCGTGATGACTTTCAAGGATCGAAGCATCCGAGATCAGATGAAGGTCCGAACGTTTTTTTTCATAGAAGACATACTCCGCATGAGTGAATAGCTCGAACCCCGCCTGGCGGATCTCCCCTTCCCGGTGGACGCCCTTCACCACCCCTCGCACTTTCCCGAGCTGGGGCGTAAAAAACGTCACAATAAGGGAACTAGAGCGGAACGGCATGGCCCTTAGAACAAGGGCTTCGGTCTTGTGGATACTCATAAAACTAGGTTTTTTTCTTTTTCACGCACGCGAGAATCTGGCTCTGCTTGCGGTGCATCTTCTTGAACGCAACGCGGTCCTTGTCCTCATAGCCCATAAGATGAAGGATCCCGTGACAGAGACAGTAGTGAAGTTCCTCTTCAAAGGTATGTTCATATTCCTTGGCTTGCGCACGGATCGTGGGAAGACAAAGCGCAATATCCCCAAGAAAATCGATATCCTTGCGACGAAAAACTTTCGCGGGAAGCATTTCTCTCAGATGCCCGGGAGATTTCCTCTGGCCGAATGCGAGCACATCCGTGGACCATGCGTGGCGAAGATAACGGCGATTGAGCTTGCGCATTTCGGGACCGTCCACGAGGACCACGCTCAGAACCGCGCTCTTAAACCCAAGATCCCTCAAGATCTTCGAAGCGATCTTTTTAAGGGTGACCTCCGAGACCTTGATCCGCGGGCAATCCTGTTTCAGATAAATCTCATACGCCATGACGGGACCTCAGCGAACACCACAAAAGCGCCAACATTCAATGAAGGCCTGCACCTTAAACAGCGCCCTTAAAATACATGGCTTCACAAAATCGGCCCTAGGATTCTTCTCGGGCTTTTTTGCGTTCGTGCCTGTCATACGCCCTAATGATCTCCTGCACAAGCGGATGGCGCACCACATCGGTCTCGTTCAAATAGATGAACTGAATGTCCGGGATATCGGCAAGAATCGTACGAACTTCGACAAGCCCGGATTTCTTCGCGGACGGCAGGTCGATCTGAGTGATATCCCCCGTGATCACAACCTTGGAGGTCTGCCCCAGGCGCGTCAAGAACATCTTCATCTGATTGTGCGTGCAGTTCTGCGCTTCATCAAGGATCACATAGGAATCGTTAAGAGTGCGTCCGCGCATGTAGGCGATCGGGGCGATTTCGATCGCCCCTCGCTCGGTATACCGGGCTACTTCATCGAATTCGAGCATATCATAGAGTGCATCATAAAGCGGCCTAAGATAAGGATTCACTTTCGCCGCAAGATCTCCCGGCAAAAATCCGAGATTTTCTCCCGCCTCGACCGCGGGGCGCGTCAGGATGATACGAGCCACATATTTTTTCTTAAGCGCTTCAATAGCGGCAGCCATGGCAAGATAGGTTTTTCCGGTGCCCGCCGGACCGATGGAGATCACAATATCATGGGTCTGCATGGCTTTTAGATAGGCAAGCTGGTTCTCACTCCGGGCCTGGATCACTTTCCCGCGATGAAAAAAGTGGATCCCTCCGCCTTGCGGAGGCGTTACGCGGGCCTCGCTCTTGGGACCAGCTTCAGCGCTCGCCTTTTCCGGAAAGCGCCCCCCCCTACGGATCATCTCGAGCATCCGGACAAAAAAACGAGTGGCCTCTTCCACGTTCTTTTTGTCGCCCATGATCTTCATCCGGTCGTTACGCGCCACGATCTTGACGCGATGATCTTTCTCCGCCTGCCGGACGTTCTTGTCCAGATTGCCGTAAAGAGATTTCGCTTCTTCGTTTGAATGCAGCTTGATCAGTTTTTGCAAAGCAATCTCCTCTTTAGGCTTTAGGACGCTCGATCCACATTCGTTTCGCGTCAAGATTCAGTTCTTTGAGCTGTCGCTCGGTCGCAGGCGACGGCGCATCGGTCATGAGACAAGTCCCCTTTTGCGTCTTCGGGAACGCGATCACCTCGCGGATGGATTCCCGGTCCAGGAGCAGCGTAATCAGCCGGTCCACACCGATCGCCAACCCTCCATGTGGCGGTGCCCCGAATGCAAGCGCCTTGAGAAGAAACCCGAACTGGGCCTCGGCTTGTTCCGGAGTAAAATTGAGAAGCTGAAAGATCTTGGACTGCACAACCCGGTCATGAATACGGATACTGCCCCCGCCCGTTTCCGTGCCGTTGATGATCAGGTCATAAGCCCGCGCGCGCACCTTGAAAGGGTCTTTATCGAGCATCGGAACATCTTCAGGCTTGGGTGACGTGAACGGGTGATGGCAGGCATCGCAGCGTTTTTCTTCCTCATTCCAATCAAAAAGCGGGAAATCCACGACCCAAAGAAGTTCGAACTTCCCTGCCGGTATCATTTTATATTTGTCCGCAAGAGAACACCGGAGCGCTCCGAGCGCCACCACTGCGGTTTTGAACTTGTCCGCCACGATAAAGATAATATCGCCCGGCTTAGCCCCCGAAACCTGGATCGCTTTTCCGATCCGCGCCGCATCAAAGAATTTCTGGATCGGCGATTCGACCGTATCCGGTCCCGTCACCTTGAGCCAGGCGAGTCCCTTCACACCAAAATCCTGCTGGAGCCATTTGGTCAGATCATCAAAATCCTTGCGGGAGAATTCCACGCCCGCTGGAGGCGTGAACGCAAGCCCCCGGATCTGGCCGCCACTGGCGATCGTTTCATCAAAAATTTTAAACCCGCTCTTTTCGAAAACCGGTGTAAGGTTCCGGATCTCCATCCCATAACGAAGGTCCGGCTTGTCGCATCCGTATTTATCCATTGCTTCTTTGTAGCTCATACGACGAAGCGGTAGCGGGATATCGATCTTCTTGGCGTGCTTGAACACATGCGCGATCATCCCTTCCACCACACCCATGATGTCCTCCTCGCTGATGAAGGACATCTCGAGATCGATCTGAGTATGCTCGGGTTGACGGTCTTTTCGAAGATCTTCATCGCGGAAACAGCGGGCGATCTGGTAATAGCGGTCATAGCCTGAGATCATCAGGATCTGTTTGAAAAGTTGCGGCGATTGTGGAAGCGCGTAAAAAGTCCCGTGGTTCAAGCGGGACGGCACCAGAAAGTCACGCGCACCCTCCGGCGTGCTCTTCGTCAGATAAGGGGTTTCCACCTCGATGAACTGCTGTTTATCCAAATATTCATGCACGAGTTTCAGCACACGATGGCGAAAGGTCAGGTTTTCCACCATTTCGCGCCGCCGGAGATCAAGAAACCTGTACTGGAGACGAAGCTCCTCCCCCACGCTTTTTTCTTCGAGCTCGAATGGCAGTGGCTGGCACGTGTTCAGGATCTCAAGCTCTTCGGCCTGGAGTTCGATCTCCCCGGTCGGGATCCTGGAATTAGCGGTGCCGGCCGGACGGGCGGCGACCTTCCCCTTCACACGGATCACGAATTCCGAGCGAAGCGATTCCGCCTTTTTATGCATCTCAGGATCCGCCTGCGGGTTAAGAACGATCTGCGTGATGCCCCAGCGGTCGCGCAGGTCGACAAAGATCAGATTCCCATGATCGCGGCGCGTATCCACCCAACCAGTCAAGGTTTCCTGCTTTCCGACAAAACTTTTGTTCAACTCCCCGCACGTCACTGTTCTCAGCATAAGTTCATCACCTTTTTAAGATGTTCCACGACTTGTTTGATATCCACTTCCGCCTGTTCTCTTTTTTCGAGGTCTTTCACGATGATTTTTTTCTTCTGGAGCTCCTCCGGACCGACGATCACCATGAAACGAAACCCCAGTTGGTTCGCCTTTTTCAAATGCTGGCTCAACGAAAAGACCCCATGACAGGTCTCGGGCCGCCCCCCCGCTTCGCGCAATAGGACCGCTGTTTCCCGGCAAAGCCGCAAGATCCCGGTATGATCTTCCAGAGGCGCAAGATAGACTTTCCGCGAACGAAGTGCGTCAAAGGCCTGGGGATCCTGGGCCTCGATCGCGGTCAAGAGCCGTTCCATCCCGATACTGAATCCCGTGCAGGGCGTCGCGGTGCCGCCGAGTTCCTGATAAAGGTTGTTATAACGCCCGCCGCCCGCCACGGCGTTCTGCGCCCCCAGCCCCTCCGCCGTGATCTCAAAAACCACGCCGTTGTAATAATCCAGACCGCGCACAAGGCGTCGGCTCACATGATACGGAATATCATTCGCCTCGAGTTTCGCGCCCAGCTCCTTGAAGCTGTCGCTCAACGGAAAGAAATCCTCCCAAGGCGCGGATTCGATCACCGGTTGGCATCCCGGGACTTTGCAATCGAACACACGGAGTACGTTCTTCTCAAGCCGCCACTGGCAATCCTTGCAAAGCTTGGTTTTTTCTTTGGAAAAATACGCCGCAAGGGACTTACGTACTTTCGCGCGATCTTCCTCTTCGCCAAGATCGTTCAGATTCAACCGGATATTCTTTAAACCCGCATATTGGAGGAATCTATAAAGAAGCGTGATGATCTCAATATCCGCGCTGGCATCTTCATTAACGATCTCGGCACCGATCTGGTGAAACTGGCGTTTGCGGCCGGCCTGGGGTCGTTCCGCGCGGAACATGGGCCCCATGTAATAAAGCCTGAGGGATTTCGCTTGTTTCAGGAGACCTTTTTCCACTACGGAACGTGCAACCGAGGCGGTCATTTCGGGGCGCAAGGTCATATCCCGTTCCCCGCGATCCTTGAAGGAGAACATCTCTTTATGGACGATATCACTTGTCGGACCGATGGAGCGAACGAAAAGTTCAGTGGGTTCGAGAAGAGGTGTGCGTATTTCTTTAAATCCGGCAGCGTCAAAAAAAATGCGGGCTTTTTCTTCGATCCACTGCCATTTTTCGATCTCGCCGGGAAGTATGTCGTCCATCCCAGGGAAACCCTGATATTTTGCCGTCATAAGTTATGGAGTGCCGCTGTCCTTTCGTTCTTGACCTGCATCCAAGTCCTTTTCATTCCCGTGCTAGAACTCATCATACCAAAATAAGAAACGCATTTCCACTTTGCTGAGAGAAGAGCGGCCTCTTTCGCCCACCATGGAAAAGAAAAAGAAAGGGACAGTCCCTCCGGAATTCAGAGGAACTGCCCCTTTTCGGATGCTAACAAGGAAAATTCGTTTGAAGAATGTTCCAATTAGAAGTTTTTACGAGATTTGTTCATGCGGGATTTACGACGCCTCTTCTCGCTGGGCTTTTCGTAATTCTTCCGCGCCTTCAGGATCTTCAGGATTCCTTCGCGTTCCATCTTCTTTTTCAGGCGCTTTAAGGCCCGCTCAAGCGGTTCGTGATTTCCAACGTCTACTTTTAACACTCGGTTTCACCCTCTCTCGTATGTGGATTAATGGAGGCGGTATTATACGGAAAACCTGCTCTGAGGCAAAGGAAATAACGCCCTTAATACGGCGTAAGATGTACGGCGTTGTGCAAAGTCATTTTCACCGTACCCCGACACCGTACGCCTTTCCCTGCCAGGTTTCCCGCTCCACGCTCCTGTTTCTTTGTGCTAGAATGCCCCTCATGTTCCACCACTACCGAGAAGCTTTCATCCGTCTTTTTTATCCTGCGGCATGTGAAGTGTGCCGCACTCATCTTGATCTTGAAGAAAAGATCCTCTGCCGACATTGCACCGAAGATCTGGACTCCTTAGCCTGGCCCATGGAAAAAGCCATGGCGGATGAGCGTTTTGAGTACCTGGACCATGTCTGGACCGTTTACGCCTACAGCTCGCCGGTCAAGGAATTGCTGCACGGCGTCAAATACGCACGCAAAGATTATCTTTTCAAGGCCTGTCAAAAGCGCGCCATCGGACTTGCGCAGGCGGTTACCTCTGATTTTTGGTACGATGCCGTCCTGCCTATACCGATCGATCATATGAAACTCATAAAAAGACATTTTAATCAGGCGGAGATCCTCGCAACCATGCTGGAGCCTTGGCTCACACCGCCCGTCGAAAGATCTCTTTTGATCAAACATCGTTCGATCCCGAGCCAAACTTCCCTGAGTCAGCACGAACGTGCCATCAATGTCTACGGCTCCTTCAGAATAAAACGCCATGCGAAGGTCCTGGGCAGATCTTTCCTTCTCCTAGATGATGTCTTGACGACCGGTGCAACCGCGAATGAAGCGGCCCGCCTCCTGAAACTCCACGGCGCCAAGCGTGTGGATTTCATGGCACTTGCAAAAGCTGTCCCCGACCTTGGGAAAATTCGCTTTCCGGCATCGCCTCCCCGGTTCTTCAAGAACGAGGGGCGAGCAATTCCCAGCCCACTCATAAAAACAGTTTGAGATTCGCCCCAAGCGCGGATAAGATACTGTCCCAATGCCTACCAATTTCAACTTGTTGAAATTGGGGCTGCACCGTTCACTTTTAAAATTTGCCGAAAACGGTGCTGACGCCGTAACGCAATTCCAAAGGAGAAACCCTTTTGAAAGTTTTAGACCGATACCTTGTGAGAGAATTGATCTTCCCGATCATTTTTTGTTCTCTTACTCTCATTTTCCTGATCCTGGTGGCCGACCTCTTCGACAACCTCGATGAGCTCCTTAAGAATAAGACTCCGATCCTGATCATTCTCCGCTATTACTTATCGCTTATCCCAATATCCTTTACCCAAACCATCGCATGGGCCGTATGGCTCGGAACCATCTTCCTTTTGGTCCATTTAGGCCTTCATAACGAACTCATGGCCATGAAAGCCGCCGGTCTCAAGATCCTGACGATCGTCCGGCCGATGATCTTCCTGGGACTGCTGCTTGGCATCATTACCTTTCTCATCGCCGACCGCGTGGTGCCGAAAACTTCCCGGACGGCCAACGAACTTCTGGAGATCTACATCGAGAAGAAAAAAGACAACAAGGACCGGAAGGTCTTCAAGAACGTCACGTATTATTCGGGAGGTAACACGCTTTATTATTTCCGGAAATTTTCCCCGAAACCTAAAACCGTCGAGGACGCCATCATTATATGGCTGGACCCGGTGACCCATCACACCGTACAAAAGATCTTTGCTCAAAAGGGCTCCTGGACAGGCGACCAGTGGTCTTTTGAAGGGATCACGGAATATCAAACGGACGTCCGGGGCGACATCCTCGGAAAACCACTGATCGTACCGAAAAAAAGTTATTCCGAAGTGACGATCACGCCGCGGGACCTGATCAACACCACGAGCGACAGTTCATTTCTTTCCTATCATGAACTGAAATACACGATCGATAAACTCAAAGAGAACGGCATCCCCGTGTACGCAGAACAGGTGGACCTTTACAATCGCATGGCCTCGCCCTGGAAAGGGCTCGTCATGCTGCTCCTTGCCATCCCTTTTCTGGGAAGTGTGTGCAACCGCAAGGCGATCGCTATGAGCGTTCTGATATGCGCGGCCTTGGTGTTCTCATTCCACGTAAGTGACGCGGTTCTTCTCGCTTTGGGAAAATCTGGGAAATTTTTTCCTTTCTTAAGTGCGTGGGGAGGAAATATTATTTTCGCGACGTTCGCACTCCTGAAGCTGGAACGAGCGAACTACTAGACGCTAGACCAGAGATTTCAGAACAAAACCCAAAGCCAATAGATCCAAAGATATCTGCGGTTTGGGATTATGAAAGTAGACAGTTAAGGCAGTTGTCTTCGGTCTTCGGGCTTTGTTTCTTGCTGTTCAGCAGCACGTAATCCTCTATCATCGATCGTCATCCTCGAACTATCAAAAACAGGAAGCGCGATCGTTCCGTTAATGCGCGGGATTGCCGTCATTCTAGCGCCACGGCCAAAAAGAGACGCCATAGTGGCCTGAGCCTGTGCTGCAGAAGCTTCTTCACCATGCCCTTCCGATCCGGTTTTCTGTTGGGCGAATGCATGGGAAGACAGGAAGAGAAAGAAGCCTAGGTAAAAAAAATAAACACTTGCCAGGTTTTTTGATTGTTTGCCGCTCATGATTTTCACTGCATCCACATATGTTGAAAGCGCATCCCGATCAAACAAGCACCTGCTTATCGGTCCGGCCGGATCAAGAACAGGGCTTCCCCTAGATCTTTGTGCCGGACGGAATATGAACACCCTTCGGGATGATCACGATACCGTCGCGAATGTAATAGTGGTCGCCATCTTTCTCGTCGACCGCTTTGGCGTTCGTGATGCTGACCCCATCTCCGATCGACACGTTTTTATCGATAATACAATTCTCGATCACACAATTCTTGCCGACCCCGATCCGGTAATCCCGGGAAGGATCCGGCCACTCATAATAATCATTCCCCATCAGGATGCTTTTGTTGACCACGGTCCCCGTCCCTACGACCGAACGTAAACCCACGACCGATTGGTGGATCTTGGCGCCCGTTAGAATACAGCCTTCTGACATCAAAACATGGTCCAGCTCCGTCCCGAGAATCTTGGAAGGCGGCAGGAACCTGGGACGGGTAAAGATGCGCCCTTCCGGAGAAAGAAAACTGAACGGCGGATTTGCGTTCGTGAGCTCGATGCTCGCCTCATAAAAGCTCCCGATCGTTCCGATATCACGCCAATAGTCCGTGAACACATGGCCAAAGACCTTGCAATTCTTGATCGCCTTCGGGATGATCTCTTTGCCAAAATCCTTTTCGTTTCCGGAGAGCACGTCCAAAAGCACATCGCGATTGAAAACATAGATCCCCATGGACGCAAGGTACATGGGGCCCTTGGCCTTCACGCGGTGAAGGTCGCAAAGAGGCTTGGGCATGGCATAGGATTCCACATCATCACTCCTGGTGGGCTTTTCCAGGAAATCTGTGATCTGGCCGTCCTTTTGCAGTTTCATAATACCGAATCCCTTGACGAGCCGCTCCGGCACCGGAACAGTCGCGACCGTCACGTCCGCCCGCTGCATCTCATGGAAACCGAGGATCTCTTTATAATTCATCCGGTAAAGATGGTCCCCGGAAAGGATCAGAAAAACGTCCGTCGCATCCGTTCGATAATGCGGCATGCATTTCCGGACCGCGTCTGCGGTCCCCTGGAACCAATCCGTGTTCTCGGTCGTTTGCTCGGCCGCAAGAAGCTCCACGCTCGTTTTAGTGAATGCCTCATACGGATAAGTCCGGTGGATATGCCGGTGAAGCGAAGCGGAATTGAATTGCGTCAGAACGAAGATACGCCGGAGAGCAGAATTGATGGCGTTCGAAATGGGGATATCCACTAGACGGTATTTACCGCCGATCGGAACGGCAGGTTTGGAGCGATAACTCGTAAGCGGAAATAATCTCTTCCCCTGTCCGCCGCCAAGGATCAAGGTCGTAACGCGCCGGCTCATGTCAGGTTCGCTCCTAGGTTTTGGTACTGTCTCCACAGTACCTGGCGAAAAGTATCGTTCTCTTCCATCAGGACTCCGAGACGCTCGCGCAAATGCCCGATCAATCCCTCGCGGGATGCATGATGCTCATGGTTCACAAAAAGATCGATCTTGCGAACATGTTCATCGATCACCGCCCTATTTCTGCGGATCTGGTTTTTGACGATGCGCATCTCTTCCGAAGTGAACTCCGGGGACTCGCAGTCCAGCGCCCTCGTTTCTTTCACGGGAAGTTCATGTCCCAAATGAAGAATCATACCGCATACCTCGCGATCAGGTCCGGCAGTTCCCTGCCGAACTCCGTTTTCAGATAGACCCGAAAACAACCGGCGTTCTCGGCCTCGGGTTTTGCCATCACTTTCGCCTGCGTCACAAATCCCACTGCAGGAATACCCTTTAAATCGGCATTTTTATGTAATTCGTTGAGCACCCGGAACGCCTCGTCCTCGCGTTTTTCAAGATCAAGGATCATAAGGAAGGGCCGCTCGATCGCGGCCTGCGCAACTAATTTTTCTGCGCTGTCAAAATTCCTTACTCTGACATGAAGTCTCGCCGCACATTTAACGATCTGGGTCGCCGCGGCCATATCGGCCACAAGAGCAAAAACACCCCGCTGCGTTTTAATGGCCCCCCACCCCGGCGCGCCTTGGCTCATATCAGCTTCCCGAAGCTTAACTGGTTTTCCCGGATGAATCAAGTGTTCGCTCTGCTATTTTTCCGAGGATCGTGATCTTCGCTGCCGCGTCCTGCTGAAGTACTTGCGGTCCCTGGATGGATCCCAACGCCTGGACTGCTTCCTGCCACTTCTCGTCACGGATCATTCCTAAAGCCGACTGGTAGACCGCCGCGACATTCTTCAAATAGGCCTCCGTGAACGTCTCGATCACTTCTTTCTTCTCGACCAGGTCCTGTTGCAAAGGCTGGAGATCGGCAGTAGAGGAAGGGATCGGCGACATCAGATCCATTAACGGTCGCTGGAGATCCAAGTCAATCGTTCCGAAGGCGGGGGGATAGGGCGGTAACACTTCCGGAGGTATCGCATTCTTGCGCAACTGATCGACCTCCGAGATCATTTGACCGATCGTGTTCAGCGCCTCGTCCCATTTCTTTTGAGCAATCAGCCCGGTGAGTTTCTGATATTCCACGCTTAAAGCTTGTTCTCTCGTCTTTTTTCCCCTGTCTTGAAGGCTCTGGTTCATAGCGCTCACTTTAGAAAGGGTATCGTTGATGAAAGGCCGAAGCATCGTAAGCGCGACCGCGCGATGCTTCTTCAGGTCTGTGGAATAGAGAGGAAACGCCAAAGATTCCACCCAGAAATTCCGGGCCGCTAACACATCCCCCTTTGCAAATGCGCCCGCTGCCGCGAGGTATCGGGTCTCGAACAACTCTTCGAGTTTTTTCTTGTAGCTTCTCGCGAAAGGCATTTTATAGAAAGCTTCCTGTTCCGCGATCATTTTTTGATATTGCTCGAGCGTCCACGCTGCCGAAGGCAATTTTTCGATCCACCCCGTCTGGAATGGAACGGACCGTTCAAGGATCTCCCGTTCATCCGGGTCCGGCGCCCGGTCCACCGGGATCGCTACCTCGTAAGAAAGCATCGCTTTTTCCTGGAGCGACAGCAACGCCATCGGATCGGCTGCCGGCTTTTCGGATCGTCCACGATCATTCGAAACTTTAATCGAGAAGGTTTTCCAGTCCCGAGAAGAAGATGAAATGAATGTCTTGTAAGCCTTATGGGCTAAAAATCCGACTGCGGAAAGAGTAGCGCAAACGAGCAACGCGCGAAAGAAATACTTTAGAATCCCGTAAGAAATTTTACGATTTGACATTGCCGCGGCGGTTTTGGGAGAACGGAAGGCGTCTTTCCCTTGGGGAGGCGATTCATCCTCACGTTTAACGGACGAGCTCCAAAAGCAACCGGGACACTCCTTGGCCTCGGGAGTTTCCAGCTCAAATTTTTTTCCGCAGTGATTGCAAACAAAGCGATAAGACATGGTGTGTCATTATGGCTTTTTTGCAGGAAAATTCCAGAGAATCTTAAACGGAAGAAGAGATCGCGCAACGAGCCAGGACGAGCTCTTCCAGACGATCTACGATCACATTGCGATGGAACGAAAGTTTTGCCTCCGCAGAACCAGAAACGATCCTCAGCTCCACGAGGGAACCCAAGCATATCGAATCCAAAAACCTTTGGAGAGGAGAACTGGGAGGAGCAAAAACAGCACCAAAGGAAGCAAAACCCCCGCAAAAGACTACCCCCGTAAACACCCACCGACAAAGAACCGACCGGAAAGTTGCCATGGCTTTTCACCCTCGTCCAAGTCTTTATGATTTTTATGGGCGGCGACTTGGACAGCTGTGATTCCCAATTGATTTTTAAAATCGACAACCAGGCGATGTTCAAAGCACAGCGTCATTCCAAAGCTATTTTATACCTACTTTCGGCGGAAAAACAAAAAAAAGGCGCGGGGCGGTGTTGCCGCCCCACGCCTCAGAAAGCATGTTTGTTTCCGTCCGGAAGCTCAGCCCTTCAAGAGAGATACCTTGACGATCCGGCCCATCTTCCCAAAGTTGATATTATTCTCACGAGCAAGCCAGCCGATGGCCTGGTTGAAAAGGGCTTCATCCGTTCCAACCTCTTTCAGGAGCTTTGCCAGGGTCATTTCCCCTTTATGCTCCAATGTTTTATAGATCTTCCCTGCCGTTTCGCCAATTCCGTAATATTGCTCTTCCATGTTCATCCCCTTTTCGATTTAAAATGATGTAAAAAGAAACTCTTAAAAAACATCATGATCCACATCCGGAAAAATATTGTCCTTCCTTTCCAGTTCCTTGAGCCACCCCTCATCAAGACGGTTATTCATGAGCTCCTCATAGATCCTCGTGAAGTTGAGGAGGTGCTCCTTCGTACGTTTCACGGCATACGGCACCACCGTGCCCGTATGCATGATAAAAGCCCAATCACTTGATTGCGCGAGAAAGAGCTCACGCGCGGCCTGTTTGAGCGCCCGGCCGACGGCCCCGTTCTGTCCCCGGAATTTCTGGGCCATCTCGCTCATGCGCAAGGAGGCCTTATGCAGATGGCGGTAAATCCAGTCGTTCGCTCCGGAGAGCCAGGTTTCGCTGTACCCTTTCCAGCCCCAGCTAGAAAAACACGGCGTGGAAACCTGATTGACGGGATATTCCTTGAAATAATCTGACGGAGCGATCAAACGGAATGTCTTCTGATCAAAGGCGGTCTTGCGGATAAAAAAGTTCAGGAACTCCGGGCCCTCATACCACCAATGCCCGTAGAGTTCCGCATCATAAGGGGCTACGATGAGGGGCTTCCGACCCATGAAATCATAAAGGTATTCTGCTTGTTTCTCGCGATTAAACATAAAATTCGCGGCATGATTGGCGGCTTTTTGCATGGCCCAACCGCGCACGTACGGCTGTTTTGCGTCTGTGCTGCCCGTAATACGGTGATATTTGATGCCGGTGTTCACACGTAAACCATCGGGAGAAATATAGGGCCGGATATAGTCAAAATCCAGTTCGAAACCGATATCGCGATAAAATTCGCGGTAATCCGGATCTCCCGGATATCCTTCAATGGACGACCAGACCTGCTTGGAAGATTCCACGTCACGGCCGAACGCGGCCACTCCACTCGGGCAAAAGATCGGCGCAAAAACCCCGTATTTCGGACGCGGTGAAGCATGAAGAATGCCGTGCGTATCGGTCAGAAAATAGCGGATCCCCTGCTCCTTTAAGTATTTATCCACACCCGGGTAATAACCGCATTCAGGAAGCCAAATACCGATCGGACGACGACCGAGCACTTTTTCATACAGTTCTGTCGCGGTCTTGATCTGACCGCGGACGGTCCCTTCGTTACGGCTGATCAAGGGAAGAAATCCATGGGTCGCGGCGCAGGTAATGATCTCGAGATGCCCGTGATCCTGGAATTTCCGGAAAGCCTGTGTAAGGTCCCTATAATAGCGGTTCAAAAACGTATCCTTCGCACGTGTGAACTCCCAGTAATAGTGAAGCGCCGTTTCGTGGAACTCGGGTTGAAAACGCGTGCGATCGATCTCTTTATTGGACAACTCGATCATCTTGTCCAAATGCCGTAGATAGCGATCCTGTAAAAGCTCGTCCTGCAGCATGGACATAAGCGAAGGCGTCAGGGACATCGTAAGCCGCCAAGGAACGCAATCCCGTTCCAGACCCTCGAACATATGGATGAGGGGAATGTAGGTCTCGGTAATGGCCTCGTAAAGCCAAGCCTCTTCTAGGAAATATTCGTGTTCAGGATGGCGGATGAACGGCAGATGCGCGTGAAGCACTATGGAAAGAAAGCCTTTTTCCATAGTTACGGGTGCTTTCCTGCCTTAATAACAGGCGCGGGCCTTTCTGTGTTGCGGCTCACGATCGGGGTAATTACTCTTTCTTCAACACCGTCTGAGGATACAGCGTGGCAATCAAAGATGAATTTTCCGTCCGGAAGGCCATAGCGAAGCGTGAAGGTGCCGTCCGGCCGTAGCTGAACGGGTCTTCCCTGCATGGTGACCTTGGCGTTAGGCTCCGTGCCGCCATAGATGATGAGCTCACATTCAAGCCAGAAATGAAAACCGCGTTGTTTAATCCTGATCGGACTGGAAAGGCTGGAAACGGCGCCGGCCCCGGAGCCTGATGTAATCGCATTCTTGAAGCGCTCTTCCATGAGTTTGCGAAGTTCGGCAGAACTTTTGCCGACCTGGAACCCCCCCGAAAGGGCATACATCTTGTCAAAATCGATCGACATCCACTGATCGTCAATGATCTCGGACATTCCGGACCTTGGCGTAGTCACATGATTGGAGCGGGCAAGACAGACAAATCGACCGTCACGATGCAGGAGGCCTATTTCGACGAAATAACTGCGATTGGGCTGGGTGTTGATGTACCAACATCGGACCATATCCTGGAGCACGATATCGGAAAAGGAAGGAGTCTTGCCTTCTTCCGTAACGTCATAGACGCGGAGCACGGAAACGACACTCTCCCAGCTTCCACCGAGTTTCTCAAGATGATGCCGCTGGTGGCTCTCCTGGATCTCCCAGTAGGCGTAAATCCAGTACGGATCGCGGACAAGAAGATAGATCTGATTGTCGCCATAGTTGTCCGGAAGTTCGCGCGGCATCTCCTGATAAGTCCGCGCCTCAGCTTGTGGCGGCATGACCCAAGCTTCAGGAACAGGAGGGAGAGACTGCTTTTTGGCAAGAACCGGAGCAGATCGTTTGACGGGGACCCGCTTAAGAGTGGATGCGACCGGCTTGGCCGCAGTTTTTCTTACGGAGGTGTTGCCTTGCGCTTTCTTCAGAGGCTCTTTACTGACTTCCTTGGTTTTCTTGCGAGGTGACAAGGCCATCGATCCAGTTCCTTTTTAGGATCATTTTCACACATTGGAAACAGCACACTTACTTTTACACGCTAGCTCAAGAATAGAACAGCTATAAGCAATTAGAGAAAATAATAGCGTCAAAACTCTGCCAAGTATTCACCTCAAACGGATGGGATGTGTTTCTTATGGTACCAAAAGAGCGGTAGCATAGCAATAGACGAATTTTTACGCTATTTTTCAACCCCTTCCCAAAAGGCCTCGCCGCCTGCCCCCCGAGAGTGTTGGACACTCCCGAAAGTCAAAAATATCAAGAAAAGCTGAATTTTTCAAAAAAGATCAGGTAGAGAGCGACCAATACAAGTGTCCCAGAGGAAACTCGAGACAGAAAAGAGTGGTTCTCTTCACTCCATCGTCTCAGTTTCTTCAAAAAAATGAACGCCAATGGGAAGAACCAAAGCATAGCGCCGATCAGAAAGCCTCCGAGGAAAAGCTCTTTGAACCACGGTGCGCGAGCCTCGGAAAAATGGGTTCTGAGAAAGCCGATAATACCGACCCACATCAGGAAAACCACGGGATTCGTAATAACCACCAAAAATCCGACGAGAAAGTTTTTGGTCGGATTCCTTTTACTGACCTCTTCACTTTGCTCACGGGGCTTGCTGGGGCCCCAAAAACCGCGCGCTGCCAACGATAAGATCACTCCGATTCCAACCCACCGGATGATCCCCCAGTATTCCGGATGATCCAAAAGGGGCTGGGTCCCTGTGAAACCGATCGAAAGAAAGATCATATCTGCCAAGATCGCCCCACAACCCACTAAAAAAGCCGCGGTGCGTCCCCGCTTGAGCCCGCGCTGAATCGCGATCAGATCAATCTGCCAGCCAAAGCAGGACGCCAGAAAACCGGCCAGGATCCCGAGCAACACTAGGCGCACCCTCCTTCTTCCGGGGTATCCCCGTCTGAAGCTTTACGGCAGGACACGCAGTAAAACGGAGAAAGCACAATAAATGTCAAAAAGATCGCGGCAATGGCGCTCTCAATATTGAGATAGAAAAATACCGCGAAAAACACAGCCACTTGCACCACGAACAAGATCCGCCAGGAACGGAACTTGATGGCCGAAACCTTCGGGTAAGGAATATCACTCACCATGAGAAAGCCAAGCGCTGTCATCAGGAACACTTCGCTGATCAGAGCGAAGGACCGGTCGGCCCACAGGTTCTTGTGAAAAGCCAGCATGGTCATCATAAGCGTCAGGGCCGCAGCCGGCGTCGGAAGCCCTTCAAAACACCCTCCGTGGATCGGATTTACGTTAAACCGCGCCAGACGAAAAACACCGGCGCAAAGATAGAACACGATGACCAAAAGAAGAGTCATGGGAGAATTCTGGAAAAAGGCCATGTAGACAAGCATGCAGGGGGCCACCACAAAAGAGACTGCGTCGGCCAGCGAATCCAGCTCGCGACCGAACTCTGTTTCATTCCCGAAGATCCGGGCCACATGACCGTCCAAGGAGTCGAGGATCAGCGCGAGAAAAACAAGCCAAACAGCAAATTCATATTTTTCCTGAACGCTCATCAAGATCGAGAAAAAACCCGCCACAAGATTGAGCAACGTGATCATATTGGGGAAGGCAGCCGTCGTAAAATAAAAACGCTTCTTCATGCTCTTAGCCCTCCTCAATCCAAGACCCAAGGAGTGTGGCACCGCCAGTGACATGCTGTCCGACCCGGACATCGGCCCGGAACATCTTCTGCGAAATATAGACCTCGACCCCAGACCCATAACAGATCACGCCGAGCTTTTCCCCGCGCCCCATGACCTGTCCGACGGTTACGTCGGAGTAGATACGCCGCGCGATCGCGCCGGTTAGTTGACGTATCAGGACCCGTCGCGCACGGTTCTCGATCCCGATCCAATTGGATTCGTTATGATCAAAGGCGTCCTTGCGCAGTGCGTTCAGAAACTTCCCTTTTACGTAATTCTGATATTTCACGATGCCTGCTAAAGGCGCGCATGTGGTATGCACGTCAAAGATCGAAAGAAAAATACGGATACGCACTGCCTGCTCATGAAGAAACCTGTCTTCAAAGATCTCGTCGATCTTGACCACGGTCCCGTCTGCGGGCGCGAGAGGCCCCTGCTCTCTCGGAGGCTCCCGTTGCGGGTCCCTGAAGAAAAAAAGTTGCGCCACGAGAAAAAACACGAGCGCGGGAGCCGCGTACGGAACAGGCCAGACTCTTTCCGCAATGATGAGGATGCTCAAAAATATGACACCAGGCCATACCCGCTTGTCGAGAGGGATCTTATTTTTCATAGAACCGTTACCGGGATTTCTTTTGTTTTTAAAAATTTGGAGCTTGTGTTCATAGATCCATCCACATTCTCAAAAGGCGGTTTCTTCGGGTCCCTGCCTTCCGGGATCCCTTGAGTTTCGGTCACATATTTGCGAAAAGCCCGGTGTGTCGCGATCCAACGGAAAAATTCCAGCCACTTGCTCACGGAAAATGGTCCGCCTTTGGCGACGCGCCAGAAGGTCCCGGTAAAAAATCTCATGCGCTCAAAATCGAACGTAAAGAGATAGTAGGCTAAAAGCTTGAACAAAAGATAGGTGAACTTAAAATCCAGGGACGCTCGTTTGTGCTCCGGGTTGAGATTTCTGAAACGGTTCAAGGACGTTACCAGCCTGTCCCCGTAAGTATCATAGCGGTAAAGACATCGGCTCAGCCAGTTGTAACCTTGATAAAGTTCTTCGGACGTCATGTTCTTCGGAATAAAATTGCAGTCGGCGGAACCATGCCCCTTCGTCTCGGTCCAATCCAGGTTCAAGAGACGACCCTCCGTTTCAAGCCGCTTGATCAAAGGTGTATTGGGAAGCGCCATAAGCGTTCCGCACGTGGTGAACGGGATCCCGAGTTCTTGCAGGAAATCAAAAGTCTCCTTGAAGATATTTTTATCGTCCGCATCGAACCCCACAATCATCCCCGCCACGACCGTCAGGTGATACGAGTGGATGCGCTTGATATCTTCCAGGATATTTTCGCGTGTGTTCTGCACTTTACCCGACTCGACAAGACTCGCGCGCCGCGGGGATTCGATCCCGACAAAAAGCGCATAAAAATTCGCATCTTGGAACAGCTCTAGGAGGTCCGGATGATGCGCCACGTTGATCGTAAGTTCGCACGAAAATTCGATGGGATAACCGTTCTTTTTTGAATAATCCGCCAACGCCTTGAGGAGTTCCCTGGCGAATGGAATATTGCCGATAAAGTTCGCATCGCCAAAAACAATATAATGCGCGCCTTGTTTCACGCAATGATCCACTTCCGCGAGCACTTGCGGGATGGTCTTTGTGCGCGGCACGCGCCCGTCCATCACGATAATGTCACAGAACTCGCAATTAAAAGGACAGCCTCGGCTCGTCTGAAGCGAGAACATATTATACCGATCGCCCCGGATAAGATCATAACGCGGGACCGGACTTTTTTTGACATCCGCCTTGGCAACCGCCTTATAAAGTTCCCGGGCCTTCCCCTGCTCAAAATCACGAAGGAACTCGGGCCAGATCTCCTCAGCCTCCCCGACGATCCGATGGTCGCATTTCCCCTCGAACGCCTCGGGGAAAAGACTGTTGTAGGGACCGCCGACCGCGATCTTTTTTCCTCGTTTCTTGAATTCCACGATGATCTCGAGCGAACGGTGATACTGGACATTAAAGGCGCTGATCGCGATCAGATCCGCGGAATTTTCGAAATCAATTTCCTCGACATTCTCGTCGGCGATCTCAATCTCCCATGGCTCAGGCGTAAGAGCGGCAACGGTGGCCAGACCGAGAGGCGTGGTAGAAAAACGGGTCCCGGTGAGCGGCTGAAGCCCTTCAAAGGACCATATGGTCGGCTGAAAACGGGGATTGATCAAATAGACTTTCACAGGCTGCTTATACTTTCTCTTGCGGGAGTTATCGTCCGCATAAACTCGTTTTTAATGTTTCCGTAAATAGATCCCTGAAATGACGATGGAAAGAATGAATCGAAAAAACAAGATCGTCTCTTCTATTGTCGCAAAAAAAACACGGACATAGTTGATTCTCAGCACATCCCCTCGTCGCCAAGAGATTTTGACATTCTCCCAAAATCGCTGGAGGGGCTCACGGGTGGAAGTCAGACGAAGCGAGAAAAGGTTCCACTTGTTCATCCATATCTGAGAACGCGAAGGAATCCGGAACCGATAAATATTCTTTTTTTCAAGTCCTGTGGCGGCCTTCTGGTAAAGGTGCAAAAGCTCCGAAGTCCGGAGATCCCGCCACTCCTTCGCGCACTGGGTCATCCGCGCGATCTCAGAAATAACTTTTTGTTCAAGCGGTCCCCGGTGGCGTGTTGCGAGCCAAACCTCTTCAAGCTCGAGCGTGAGCTTCCACCGGCCATTCATCGCGCGCAGGATATCCCAAAATCTTCGTTTAAAATAGGCCCAACGCTTCTCGACCGGATAGCCTGCCCGACGCTCCAAACGTCCTTTAAGGCGGAAAAAACCGCTGATCATCGGATGTCCGCCCTCCACATCGATGGAATTTTTATACCACATGAAGTTTGAAAAAATCCCCCAGTAATTATCCCCTTTAAGATCCCGGGTCAGGATCTTCTTCATATTCTCCGTGCTGTAAAAGGTCTGCCAAGCCGCCTCGTAAGCGGCAAGCCATTCCCCCGGTTTCATCCGCGGGTGACGGTGCGTTTCATGGAACGTATCGTAATTATTAAGGTCCGCGTCCAACAGCACTCCCTTCGCAAGAGCATTTTTGTAATCCATGGCGCCCGGGAGCGGCGTCATCATGAAAAACGACGCTTGACCCGCGCCAAAAGACAACAATTTTTCGATATCCTGTCTGACCGAAGCCACCGTATCCAGAGGAAACCCGATGATGTAGGCCAAATGGCAAACGATCCCCACTTCATGGAAAGAATCCACCAATTTTTTAAAATCCTCGATGTCGTTCTGATTTTTCTTCGCCGCTTTGAGATTTTCCTGGTTCAAGCTCTCCATCCCAATGAAAACTTGACGACAACCGGCCCGGGCGGCCTTTTCCACAAAGTTCGGCACCATGTGGGCCTGGGTATCCAACTGCATCATGAAATGGAACGGGATCCCCTCTTTTTCTTTCAGCTCGATCAATCGGTCAAGGATCGTTTCCCAATTCTTGTGGCGGCAGAAATTGTCGTCTGTGAAAAAATAATGGGATATCTTGTGGAGACGGTAACCCTCGCGAACCGTTTCGATCAAAAGATCGACATCACGGAACCGCATTTTGCGTCCCTGGACATTGATCACAGTGCAGAAGCTGCACCCAAAAGGGCACCCCCTGCCACAATCGAGTGTCCCGAAGTGCTGCAGTGCGTACTGGGTCTGATGTTTGGGATTGATGCGCGGAAAAGGAGCTTTGGAAATATCCGGAATATCATTCAAAAAATTATAAACAGGTTTGAGCCGGTCATAAATGGCATCGCTTAGCATCTGCTCCCAGTGCCCTCCTTCGGCTTCGCCGGCCGCAAGGCTCACACCCGCGTTACAGAGTGTCACAAGTTCCGGGGAAAGTTCGGGCAAAGTCGCCATAACGCCGCTCACGTGGAAGCCGCCCAACAGAACATCAATCCCGGCCTTGCGGAATTTTATCGCGATATCCGAAGCTCGCGGCATCTGATTGGATTGAACCCCCACCAGGCAGATCACGGTTTTGACCCCGGCCCGATGACTTTCTTTTATGATCTTTTTATAGGGAATTCCCTGCACCGTATCGTCAATGAGGGTGATCTCCCAGGCCAAATCCTTGCCCAAAACACCGCGATCCCTGGCATCTTCGCTCAGCCCATTCAAACAGGAAAGTGTATTGCTCGGAAGGACGCCCTTCCAATAGCGGATCACATACCCTTCATCATCATATTTGGAGGGCTTGATTAGAAAAAGATGGAGGCGTTTGTATTTGTGGAAACTCGTTGTGAGAGCCCCCTCACTTTGGGCCTCAGAAGGGGCTTCCAAAGAGCAACAAGACACCGGGGACTTGGGATTTTCTTGAATCTGCATGGGAGTTGATTATATCCCACTTTTAGGATGACCGCCAGGAATGGTTTTCAGGAGATTGAGAACTTGAGTTCGGAAACGGAAATCCTGGCCTGACGAATACAATCCGTGATGCCAAACCCGTGAAATCCGTTCCCCGCAAAAAAAAGACCCGGGTACTGAAGACCTTTTTTTTCAATCCGCTCCACGCGCTCAAAATGACCCGTCTCATATTGGGGCAACGCGCCGGGATAGCGCTCTACGTCGGTAAATAGCGGCCCGGAATGAACGCTAAAAAAATCGCTCATAAAAGTCTCCATCTTTTGCTTGAGCGCTTCATCGCTCTCATAAAAAATTTCGGGGATCATCACCTCGGACAGAAACGCGCGCATCAAAATATATTTCCCGTCTGAGCTTTTGCCCAGCCACTTGAGACTTGAAAAAGGATATCGCCCACCGTCCATGGGCACCAGGAACCCGAAGTCCAAACCCCGCGCCGGAACATCCTCGGTCTTGTAAATAAGATTCACCGTCGCAATCGAATCATACCGAACGGACGAAAGTTCCCGGGAAAGTTCAGGAGCGTCCGCTCGCAGTAATTTTGAGGAATCGCAGGCATTCATGGCAAGGCCCAAAATATCCGCGCGCAATACGGCGCCATCCTCCATAAAGATCTCCCAGCCCGCATTGTAGGCGCACCGCCGGGCAGGTGCCGACCTCCGCAACTCACACTCCCCTAATTCCCGCACAAGCGCCCGTACAAGCCCTTCAAGGCCCTGCCCCAAAGTAAGGAATGCCACAGGACCCTTTTTTTTCCCCCAACTTATCTTGTCCAGAAAAGAGCCGGCGAGACTTCCATAAGTCTTCTCGGCTTGCTGCAATCTTGGGAACAGAGCTTCCAGGCTCAGTCGTTCAGGATCCATCATGCAAACACCTTGCGCCAGGGGCTTGGCCACCTCTTGGTAGAAGCCTTGCCCAAGCCGACGTCGGATAAAACTCGCGAGACTTTCATCCCCTTCCTCTTTCCGGCGAGGAATAAACGGCTCCCCAAGCGTCCGGCATTTGGAAAAAAAGCTCGATCGTGGGCTGTTTAGATAATGAAGGATATCGGAAAGGGATCCGGAAAGACCTGGTAGAGGGTAAAATTGTTTATTTTTCAGACCAAAAAAACGCCGGAAGCAGGGGGATGCCTCGACCACATCCTCCTGGAGACCCAACTCGCGACAAAGATCCGTGGTATCATGCTTCCCGGCATAGAAAGCATCCGCCCCGGCTTCCATCCGAAAGTCCTCGTGTGACAGCGTGCGAAGTACCCCACCCCAACGATCCGAGGCTTCAAGCACGGTGATCCTGAGAGGAAAATGCTCCTGGACAGCTCTCCGGGAAAGAAAAAAAGCAGCGCTAAGGCCCGAAATACCGCCCCCAATGATCACCGCGTGGCGGCCCAATCTTGGGTTTATTTCTTGAGCGTTGATTCGAACTGTCATGATTTCAAATTATTTTTCATTTATGAGAATCATGGCACGGGTCCATAAGATCCAGCAACAGGAACTGATGGATTTTTAATTCTCTTGGACAAGGATGGTAAAGATCTTGCGGGTCGGAGCTGTTTGGGTTTCCCAAGGTCGTTTGTAGACAAAATCAACCTTCGTCTCGCCGGAGATCATGGCCTTGAATTTATAACTATCTTCACCCGGAACACCCGGCATCACTTCCTGCGATGGGACGTGTTCGGATCCTAGAAATTTAACCGTCCTCTGCTCTTCCGGCAGAGTCATCTTCCAGAGGAATCCGGTCGAGGGATTGCTAACCAGAATGATCGAGAACTCTTTCCCAAGAGGAACCCTGATAGGAACGCCTGGGTCCCGAAATGCCAAAGGCTGTTCCCCCGCCGATGCAGCAGGATCGGACGCCGCGGTCGAGGGCATGCCGTCTGTTTCAACCGGGATCACCGGAGCTTGGCCGGGAGTCTGAGAGACGGCATCCTCATCGAGCAGTGGCGCGGCTTCCTTCATTTCCCCGGGAACAATAACATCCATCGTGATCGGATCACTCCAAAGAGGTTCCGCGACATCGCCATTCTCACTCATACGTTTGAACCCGAGCCGGAAGGTCACCGGTTCTGTCTTATCTTTTTTGGGAATGTAAAGAATAATGTTCTTTTCATAAACATCGCCGGGGTCAAGAGTGGTTTCATCGAGAGTGTTTTCGTTGCAGGTCCAGGACTGGATAAGCACCCCGGGATTGTCCGTGACCCAATGCTTCTCATAGGAGCAACTATTGGTCCAAAATTCGACCGAGGTATCAGAACTCGAGTTGGAAACCTGCACGTGGACAAGGAACATCATCCCGCTTTTAACGGAATTCTGGTCGGGAAGCGCCTGAATCTTGAGGAGCGAGTCTTCAGCCCAAACGGCCGGACCGGAAAAACAGAGAAAGCAAACGGTGAGAAACAGAAGAACGAAAGAAAATAAGAGGGGGTTCTTTTTCATCGCACAAATCAGCTGACCTTCACGAAGGGGTACTGGGTCTTGACATGTCTTTGAAAAAAGAGCCCGTGCGAGGGAGCGGCCATGAGTCCGTGATAAACGCTTTCAGGCACCCCTTTGTAGCGGTACACACCTCCCGCGCGAAACACGATCTCGAGGATCGATGTTGTGTTATCATAGCCGATTAGCGCAAGATCGCGCGACCGTACGGGTTTTATATCCATTTCCGTCACCATAAAAGCACCCCTCCTTTAGTAGTACTGCAGGCCCCTAAAATGAACAAGAACGATATTAGACGCTGGAAACCCGCTTCTGCTGGGCCTCCTCAAGCTCATAGTATTTTTCCAGGATCACATCCCGTGCCGGCCGGGAACTCCCATCCTGGAACTTAAAAAAAATAATATTGTTCCCAAAAAGCGACCGGTAGCAATGCTTCCTCGCCCAATCGTCCGGTTTTTCGTTGCGGTAATTCGTCATCAAGTACACCAGCCCAAAGGGATATGCCGCTTCGGCCGTATAATCGATCCCCTCGAACCGGACCACAACGGGTGAGGTCCGGAAATAGTTCAAAAGACAGATCATTTTAGAAAGATCTTTCCCGGGTTTTTTAAGGAATTCCTGATAAGCCTGGGACTGCGTCACGGGTTCGAGCCCGTCCGCACCCAGAACCACCGGGACCACTCCAAAAAAAACAACGCTCAAAAAGAAAGATAAAACGATCCCCATTAAAAATTCCCGCATTCTCTTATACCTTAACTTTCTAACCTATTTTTATCAGGTCTCATCCATGTAAGACGTGTGTCCGACACTTTTTTTATAATAATCAAAACACTCCTTGCATATCCCCTGCCCGTGCCCCCACTTGGGATGCTCCTTCAAGATCACATCGATAATATGATGGTCCGTGTGTTTCAAGAAAACCATCAGATCATGTTCTATCTCTTCCTTGCACACTGGGCACACATAATTTTCCATAGGAACCGTCGTTCTCCGGAGGATGCTTCAGACCTTCGCGACCGGCCCGTAGCTTAAACGAACCAGCACCGCGTTACAATTCATTTTACGAGTTCGCAGTGCCAGCGGCGTTAACCCACATAAAAATGGAGAGCCATGCTAGGCCGTTTCGTCAAAGCCCCAATTTGCGTGCAAGAAATATTTTTTAATCTCTGCCTTATGCTCCCTCAACTGAAATTGAAAATTGGCGATCCCTCCCTGCGGCAGATGGTCCGGCTCGGTCGGAACACTGGTCCCCAAAAGAGGGACTTGATCCTTATCAAAGATCACCAATTGCGCGCGGATCCCTTTGATAGGATGACCGATGTTGTTGATGACAATGCCCTGGAGGGAAGCGCCTTCCGCCTCGTTGAAGCGGGTGCTGGCGCCTTTGATGATCACTTCGCGCGGCAACTTCTGAAAATTCTCAATTTCTGGAAAAGATTCGATCCCCATAGCCCCTCAGCATGGCGTTCTTTATCACCTATAAGAACGGCTAAAGGGACTACAACCTTCACAGTATTTTTTGAGTCGTCGCCTCGCTCTGGGAGTCCGTCTCCGGAACCAAACTCTCCAAAAACCATTCGAATTCGTCCTCCAAAGCAAGATAGGGTACGGGTTTAAGCCCCGTGATCCGCTCAATCGCGTCCAGGGTCCTCAGATCGAACGGGTCGCACATCGCGACCCTTACCGAGCCTTCAGAAACCCCGATCGGAACCGCGCGATGGTGAAAAACGAATTCTGTATTGAAGAGATGAAAGATCGCCGGATCCGGGGTCCACCCCCTCAAACTGAAATAAGGGACCTTGAGCTTCTTTTCAAGCATTCTTCCCACATCCTGGCTTGAGATAAGGTTCATATTGATCAGGGTCTGGCCAAGGCGATGGCCTGTCTGGAGATGCTGCTTGAGGGCCTCGCCCAGTTGATCTTCGGTGATCAGCCCGGTACTCACAAGGACCTGGCCAAAAGGATCCACGCGTTTTTTAGGCTTGGCGGGTTTGATCTCCGGCTCCAGGATATGGACCGCTTCGTCCAATCTTTTGATCGGGGACGAACGGCGGTCTTGAAGATAATGGCTCCCCGGTTGGCTCTTGAGGAACGTCTTGACCTCCGCGGCGTCCTCCGCGATCTCACGGAGATTCACATAATTCCTGTAAAGATTGGTGCAACCGGCAACGGAACAGGACATGAGCGGGAAATTCTCCATTTTTCCCCGCCGGTTCTCCACGCGGATGAATCCCGCATCCCGGTCCTTCTTGTTGTAATAGGTCGGAATGATCCGGTCAAAGTCATCGATGAATTGGCGCGCGAAGACCTCCTCAATTTCTGCCGGGAGCACCACGATAAAATCGTCGCCGCCGATATGCCCGATGAAACACTCCCCATCGCGTGCCATGGCGTGGCTCGTGGTCACGAGGATCCGGGCGGTCTGAAGAATAGCCTCGTCCCCTTTCTGAAAACTATAATGATCATTGAATGCTTTAAAATTATTGATATCGATATAAAGGATCGAAAATTTTTCTCCCGCCTGGATCTTTTTGAGGACGATCTTCTCGATGGCGTGGTTCCCCGGAAGATGCGTGAGCGCGTTGGCCTCCACCCGTTCCATCGTCTTCGCGATATTAAGGTTCACACGCAATTGCAGCACAAGAGGACTGAAAGGGCGGGTCAAAAAATCGTCGAAGCCTTTTTCATGGCCGAGCATAAGCTCCGTCAGTTTGTGTTCCTCCGTGATCATGATCACGGGAACCGACATAAGATGGGAACGGGAACGGATGACCTGAATGAGCATTTTGCCGCCCACGGGCTCCATATCGCTGGAAAGCAGGATCAAGTCCAGAACCTCGCGATCCAGGAATCTCAAGACCTGGCTGCTTTTCGAGGCCTCAAAGACCTTGTGATGGCGGGAGTGAAGACGCATCAGGATCAGTTCCCTTGTCGCATCGTCCCTTTCGGCGACCAGGATCCTCTTCCCCTTGATCATGCAAAACTTTCCTTTTTGGAAGGGAATTTCTTATTTTGTACGTCACGGCAGTAATCGCCGGCCGCTTTTTTCATGATCTCTTCAAGGTTCGCGTAACGCCGCACAAAACGGGGACTCACTCCGGAACGGATGCCGAGCAGGTCATGGAACACCAGCACCTGCCCGTCGGTCGCGGGTCCCGCGCCGATCCCGATCGTCGGACACCGCACGGATTGGGTGATCTCCTCGGCAAGTTTCGCCGGCACGCATTCCAGCACGAGCGCGAATACCCCCATACGGTCCAGCATTTTCGCATCCTCAAGGATCGTGGCCGCTTCGTCCGGATCTTTTCCGTAAACACGGTATTTTCCGTCTCCGACACTTTGCGGCAGCATCCCGACATGCCCCATCACCGGGATCCCTTCGGTCACAAGCTTCTGGACTTGGGCTTGGATCTTCATACCGCCCTCGAGTTTCACAGCATCGGCCCCGGCCTCCCGAAGCAAACGTTGCGCATTGACAAACGCTTTTTCGGGATCGTTATAGGAATGGATCGGCATGTCCGCGACCACAAGCGCATGTTTCACGGCTTTGGAAACCGCCGCCGTATGATAAAGCATATGTTCGATTGTCATGCCAAGCGTATTTTCATGGCCCAAAAGCACCATGCCGACCGAGTCGCCGACCATGATAACATCCACACCCACCCCGTCCGCGATCCTTGCACTCGGATAGTCGTAGAGACTGAGCGAGACGATCCTCTCCCCGGCTTGCTTTTTGGAGTAGATGGTCTGGGATGTATGTTTCATATTTTGAGCGCGAAGTACGGAGTACGAGGTACTGAGTCGGATCTTTTCCCGTTACCCCGTACGCCGTACGCCTTACTCACTTTGTTTGCCACTCATACGCGGTGATGAGATTTTCCATGAGCATGGTCACGGTGAGCGGTCCCACGCCTCCCGGGACCGGTGTGATAAAACTGGCTTTTTTCACCGCTTCGTCGAATTCGACGTCGCCCTGAAGCTTTCCCTCGACTTCCGTGGTCCCAACATCGATCACCACTGCGCCTTTCTTGATCCAATCGCCCTTCACAAGACCGGGCTTCCCCGAACAGGCCACCACGATCTCAGCAGCCCCGACGATCTTTTTCATATCCTCTGCGCCTGTCCCGGTATTGCAAACAAGCGTTGTCACCCGGGCCTCGCCCAACAGCAGCTGAAGTGGACGCCCTACGATCGCACTTTGGCCGATGATCGCCGCCTTTTTTCCGCGCAACATGATGCCGCTTGCTTTAATAAGCGTGTAGGCTGCAAGCGCCGTGGGCGGGATCAATTTTCCGCGCCGCAGGACGATCAAGCCAAGACTGGTGGGATGAACGCCCTCGACATCCTTCTTCGGATCCATCGCAAGCAAAACTCTGTCGGAGTCGATCCCCGCGGGAAGCGGCATGGAAATGAAAAGCCCGTGGACCGTTTTTTCCGCATTGATTTCCTGGATCTTCTGAAGCAAAGCCTTTTCACCCTTTACCTCGTGCGGCAGGATACGTTTGAAGCCAATGCCGAGCTTGCCGGCAAGTTTTTCCTGGCTGTTGACGTACCAGACCGCCGACGGATCTTCACTGGTCTGGATCGCGACCAACGACGGCTTGGAAAGTCCCGCTTTCGTGAAAGCTCCTATCTTCTTGACGATCTTTTCCTGCAATTCCGCTGCGATCACTTTTCCTTCAAGTTTTTTCGCTTCCACTTTAGCTCCCCTTCGTGAAGCGGCCACGGAGTTCCGCCAAAGCCTTTTCGGCGCGCTCTTTCCGCTCTTTATTTTTCATATAGACCACATTGATATGCGAGGTATGAAAAGCCCCTTCAAATGCGGCGGACAAAAGGCCGTCGCTTACGATCAGATCGTTGGCGACCGCGCCCTTGACGAGAGTTTTCATATGCTCATTCCACTCTTTTGCCATCACAAGAATAAGAGCGAGATCGGCCTGCAAACGAAACGCGTTCTGGAGTGCGTCTTCCAGCTTCTCGGGCCCAGCGCCCTCTTTGTAACAAGCCATCACCTCATCATAGACCTTGGGATCAAGCGATACCACTTGAAGCGCGTCCGCCCGGGTCTTCTCCAGAGAATCAACGATCTCCCGCATGCGCTGGCGGTTGGCCTCGTCCTGGAACTTTTGTTCCGGCAGAAGACCGGCTTTGGGTTTTCTTTTAAGCGCGATCCGCGCCACCATTTGTGTCAGGGCCATTCCCAGGGCCCCAACATAGGCCGAAACACTGCCTCCCCCCGGCACCGGAGAATCGCTTGCGAGTTTTTCCAAATAAGTTTTGAGACTGAGATCTGTGTATTTTTCCATTTTTATTCTCGTTGAATGGGTAAGGGGTTGATGGCTTGTTCCGTGCGGGTATTATACACCAAAAAAGGAAGAAATTAGAAGATTGGGAAAAAGGGAACCACCCGGAGCGACGCTGAGCGGGGAACGATAAACGAGTTGGGTCTTGCATCCCCCGCTACCCGTTTCCCGGTTTTCCTAGAATTCAATCCCGGCCTGAGCGCGAATGCCGCATGGGAAGGGATGCTTCACGCATTTCATTTCGGTCACGAGGTCCGCCGCATGGAGAAGCGCTCGGGGCGCTCCCCTCCCCGTGAGAATGACATGCTGGCCGTCCGGTCTTTTTTTGAGGACCTTGATGACTTCGGAGGTCGTGAGGAATTTATACTTGAGGGCGATGTGGATCTCGTCAAAAATGACCAGGTTGTATTTTCGATCTCGCAGAAGTTCACAACATTTCTTCCACGCCTTCTGAACGGCTTTGGCATTCTCTTCACGCGCCACGCGCCATGTAAATCCCCCACCGAAACTCCAGACGCGGAAACGATCCGAGAACTTCCTAAAGGCACGAAACGCGCCCTCTCTATCCCTAGCTTTGCTTTTGACGGGATATTTGAAGAACTGGACTATTCCGACTCGCCCGCCATGCCCCAAAGCCCGCAACGCCACGCCGAACGCGGCGGTCGTCTTCCCCTTGCCATCCCCTGTATAAACCTGGATCAAACCTTTTGCTTGTTTCATATTCTTTGCCATGGGACCACGTAAAATCCGTCTCCGTTCCCGTATTTCGCTTCGATATGGTAACTCGTTTTCAGATTCTCCGGAGAAAAGACTTCTTCCGGCTTGCCTGATGCCGAGATCTTCCCGCGGTGTAAAAGGAGTATCCGATCGCAAAATCTCGAGGCCAGCACCAGATCATGAAGCACCACAAGGACTCCCCGTCCTCCCTCCGCCACACTCCTCAGCAACTCCATCACCTGAAGCGCGTGCGAAGGATCCAACCCCTGCACCGGCTCATCCGCAAGAAGGATCTTCGGTTCCCCGGCCAAAAGCCGCGCGATCATTACAAGTGCTTTTTCTCCTCCAGCCAGATGATCCACACGCCTCCCCTTCAAAGAGAGCGTATCCGTGGCGCGCATCGCACTTTCGATGATCTTATCATCCGCACTCGTGAGATCTTCCCAAGGCATCAGATGCGGCACACGTCCGAGCGCCACGATGCGTTCTACCGCGAGAGGCCAATAAACCTCGACTTCCTGGGGAAGGTATCCCAATTGCCGGGCAAGCGACTGCGAGGAAAATTCGTGGTCAGATTTTCCGAGAATCTCGATCCGCCCGCCTTGCGGTCTTAAAGCCCCGGTCAGAAGTTTTAAAAGTGTCGTTTTCCCGGCACCGTTCGGACCGACCAAGCCCACGATCTCCCCTTGCGCCAAAGAGAACGATACATCCTCCAGCACCGTCATCCCGTCCAGCGAAACCTTGAGTCCTTCGGCTCGAAGCAGATTCATAATATTTTTTTTCTCATCTGGAAAATCAGAAGGAGAAAAAACGGCGCTCCTACAAGAGATGTGATGACGCCGAGTTTGAGCTCCACAAGCGACGGAATCCAACGCACCGCAATATCGGAACCCAGCAGAAGGACCGCTCCGCCCAAGGTGCTCGCTCCAAGGAGCCTCCCGGGTCGATACCCCACGAACGGCCGGAGAAGATGAGGAACGATCAAACCCACAAAACCGATGCTCCCGCATACCGCGATCGAAGACCCGACGCAAAGCGCTGTCCCGAGAATGATCCTCGTTCGAAGCGCTTTGAGCGAGATCCCAAGGCTCGATGCGGTTGCTTCGCCTAGGCTCAAGGCTTCAAGCGCGCGCCGGTCCCAGAGCAATAAGCACCATCCGGCGAGTACGAACGGCAGGATCAAAAACACATGCTGAAAGCTCCTGTCCGCGAGCGATCCCATCTGCCAGAAAACAATATCGAGCACTGCGTAAGGATCTTTGACGAGATTCAGCATAAGCGAGGTCCCGGAGAACGCAATCACGTTGATCGCAACACCCGCAAGAATGAGCGTTTGAACACTCGCGAGCGTTCCTGCGAAAAGATAGAGAAGAAGAACAGAAACAAATGCCCCCAAAATCCCGCCGACCGGTAACATCATCGGGAACGCCGAAGCAAGACCCGTGTAAAAAACCGCGACCGCTCCGAGCGCAGCACCCCCCGTCACACCAAGGATCCCTGGCTCTGCCAGAGGATTGCGCAAAAATCCCTGCATCGCGGCACCGGCCAAGCCGAGTGTCGCACCGACGATGAGCCCGAGGATCGCACGCGGCAAACGGATATCCCAAAAAATGAATGATAATTCGGAAGAAGGATGCCGAACAGCATCGAACAAGGAGAATTCCAGAGCTCCGACACTGATCGACCCGAAGAACGCGGCGCACAAAAGACCGCCCAAAACGGAATAGAGCAGCCAAGCGGGAGCTTCCTTCACCTGTGCCTTCATGGACTCGTCTCCTTCACCAGAATCCGCACAGCTTCCACGGAAACCGGAGATCCGCAGTTCAGATAAAGCGTCGAAAGCGTCACGATCTTCACCTCCGGCAGGGCTTTTTTGATCGCGGGATGCGAAAGCACCTCTCCGCGAACTGTACGAGTCTTGGTTTGTTCACTTGAAAAAATAATGACGTCGGGCCTGGCCTGAATCAATTCCTCGAGCCCCATTCTTCCGTAATCCTTGATCCCGAGTTCAAAGGCAATATTCCGGAGACCCGCCGCTTCCATAAGAGCGTTTTCAAAGGTTCCCACGCCCGGCACGTAATTATCGCTTTGAAAAAAAACCGCCCTCTTTTTTATGCCCGAAGCCGGCCTGAGCTTCAAAAGTTCCTCCTGCATATCCCGGATCATCTTCTCCCCTTTGGCCGATTCCCCGACCCCGGCGGCAAGCCGGCGAATATCCTCGTAAATATCTTCGAAATTCTTGGGAACACCGAAAGTCAGGACCGGAATCCCGGCACGATCAAAAAAACGAAGCGTCTCCTGATGACTGAACCTTCCGCCCACGAGCAGATCCGGCCCGCAAGCCTGGACGTCCTCAATACCTCCCTGGATCTTTTTGATACCTCGGGCTTGAAAAGCAACCGTTGAAATTTCGGGATCCGCGCTGAATTTCGTCAGGGCCGCCACACGCTCTGGGCCCACGAACTGAAGCAAAAGCTCGTCCGTGCAAAGATTAACGGATACGATCCGCTTGGGATTCGAAGACCCTTCTTCCGCGGCATTGAGCGTCGTAATCTGTGCGGCACAAAGAACAAAGGCCAAAGCCCCGAGGGGAAAAAACCCCCGCATCTTGCGTTTTGTAGCTATGAAATGTTCTTTTTGCATCTTAATACTCCAGCGAAAAACCCGACACCAGCTCGCGACCTTGCGCGGGGTAATAAGCCTCGGCCGTTCCGCCCCAGTTGGAAATACTATAAGTCGAATACTTCTCGTCAAAAAGATTCGTCAAAGAGATCCAGGCGGTGGCCCATCGCCAATTGTATCGCACCTTCATATCCACGACCGTAGAAGCTTTAAGTTTCGGAAGATTATTCGCCTGATCGTTAATGGCAAACTGCTGACCCAAATGATTCAGCTCCGTGGAGACCGTCAACCCTTTCACCGGCTCTAGGACAAACCCCGTGCTATATTTGAAATGCGGCACAAGCGGAATGATCTTGTTGGAAAAATCTCCGCCTTTGAAATAAGGCTTCTGCACGGTCAGATTGAAGAAGGGCTTTGCGTTATACCAGTGCTTCTCAAAAAGCTTCAGCGAAGACTCGATCTCAAGTCCATAACGCCGCGTCATTGATTCGTAATTGTTATTGGCAAGAGTGACGGGATTCACATAGATCTCGTCCTTGATATCAGCAAGAAAAATGTTCGCCGCCACATCGAGGGGCTTGAACGTGTTATCCCGAAGCCCTATCTCATAGTCCATCTCCTGCTGCTGTTTGAGCCCCGGATTCAGCCCGGTCCAGGTACTGTAAAATTCGTCCGTCGCAGGCATCCGAAAGGAACGGGAAACGTCAAAATAGGCAAGTGATCTCTCGAAACATTTATAGCCGGCGCCAAAATCAAACGAGGCATTCCGCATACTGGCCCGGTCGAGATTCACAGTAGAACCTGATTGATCGAACCGGTACTTGGCCCAGCCCCCCCGGAATCCAAGATTCAACAGAACTTTATCCCAGACAGAAAGATTTTCAATAAGATAAACATCCAGTGACTTTTTGGTGACCTTCCCGAACGTTAATGACCACGGATCAACGTTTTTGATGTCATTCTTTCCCGAGAAAAAATCCAGGCCTGTGGTTAGTTTGCTCGTAAGCCAGTCCGCCAGCGGCCTGATCCAGCTCATCTTGGGCTGGAATTCATAAGAGTCCAGATCGTTCTGGGTATCGCTGGAGGTGGAGACATAATTCGCTTTGCTCAACCGGCGCTGAAACGAGTTGAAACCGGAAAGCGTAAATCCGTTTTCGCCCAACTCGAATTTCCACTCGGGGTCTGCCGTAAAATAGGTTTCCTGACTCCAAGCGTGATCCATTGAAGTGTTACTTCCTCTCCGCCCGAGGCTTTCGATGTCCGGGATAAAAAGATGCCCGGGCAATCCGGAGCGATCGCGATGATGCCCTGCTGAAAAATTCACACCGGCTCCATAAAACGGCCCGACACCGAACCTTCCGAACCAGTCGTTGGCCCAATAGTCCGTGTTGTTACGCCAGCCACCATCTTGCGTATTTTCATAGTGGAAAAGCCCGTTGGCCCATTCATTGGATCCAGAAATCGTCGCTCCCGTCCGTTTATATTTATGAAGGCCGATCTCGGTCTCCGTCTTAGCATGAACGCCCGCGCTGGCTTTTTTTGTCACAACATTGATCACCCCACCCGCAGCATTGTCGCCATAAAGAACGGACGACGGCCCGCGAATGATTTCAATGCGCTCAACGGTTTCAAGCGAGACGGCAGCCCAATCGGGCCCGGAAATATCCATTGGATTCGTTCGTCGGCCGTCGACAAGCACCAGCACATTACGATTGCTGGTATCCCCAAACCCGCGGATATCCACGGTCATGCCTTTTGGACTACCAGTTTGATTCGTCACTACGATCCCAGCTTTTGACTTTAAAAGTTCCGGAACATAGCGGGCTGTGGAATTCTTGATATCTTCCTGATTGATGACCGAAATACTGCGGGTCACATACGTGCTGGCATCTTTGGTGCGGGTAATCTCAAGAACGGGGTCCTCGGACTTCTCCTCGGAGATTGCAGCGGATTGACGATAGCCCTTGCCATCAGAGGTGAGGATCTCTCCAAACTGTCCCGGGGTTCCGGTCTCAAGCATCGGCGAGTTTTTTTCTTGCTTCCCTGTATCTTGCTTCGGTGTTTCTTTTTTATGGAATGGCCAGCTCCATCCGATATTCAGAAGGCAAACTGCGAGAAACAAATAACTGATCTTCCGGAGATGCTCGCCCCGGACTTTTTGATTCGTGGACACAAAAAAACCCTTTCCGCCTCGAAGGGGCAAGAAAGGGTGGCTTGATTCTCGATATTTTCTAAATGGAAATCCATGCTGTCTTGGCTTCCAATTAGAGCTATGAGAGCCAAGACGCCTGTCTTGACCTCTGCTCGGAGGCATTGCGTGAGTTCGGAGTACTGAGTTCGGAGTTCGAAGTAAAATACTTTTTACTCTCCTAACTCCTAGCTCCCAACTCCAAACTGTTTCAACGACAGGTTTGATATTCTGACTAGGTAAGTACAAGCCTACTCGCGAGCCTTCCCCTTCCTTTCGGAAAAGTGGCAATTCGCTTTCGTCCTTACCGACAGCGGCGGCACCGTGGAGCCCCTGCGCGAAATACCGTAGGTCTCTCTTCCCAAATGCCTGTCATCATGGTTTCTTCAAAGAACAATACGCGGATTATACTCCCGATCCTCCGCGCCACAACAAAAATTTTCTTTACGAGCTGTTCAACGCGTCCGGTTTTCGTGATTTGCGGTTTGTCCGGTGATCACCGGGATGGTTTTCATTTTGAAAGAGGCAAAGTGATATGGAACGTAGCCCCTGAACCCACTTCTGACTCGACCCAGATCTTTCCGTGATGCGCAAGGATGATCTCTTGAGAGATCGCTAACCCAAGACCTGTGCCGCCTTTTTTCTTGCTTCCCATTCCCCCCACTTGCTTGAAAGGCTGAAAAAGCTTGGACATGTCTTCTGCCGAAATGCCACTCCCGGTATCCCGGACGGTTATATGCACGGCATCATTTTCTTTCTGAGTGCGCAGGGTAACGCTTCCGCTTTGGGTGTTTGCGATCGCATTGCTCGCCAGATTCATAAGCACCTGGAAAAATTTGTCTCGATCAAACCTTATCTTAGGAAGAGCTTCTTCCAGCTCCACCTTGAGATCCAGACCATTTTTTTTCGATAAGACGCTCACGCTTTCATGGACTTCCGCCACCACTTCATTGATATCGTTTTCTAGGATATCAAATTCCATTTTCCCGGATTCAATTTTCTGGAAATCCAGAACATTGTTGATCAGGCGGCTCAATCGGTCGATATTCCTTTGTGCCATATTCAAAACATCCTTTTGCTCGCCAGTAACACTTCCGACGATGCCTTCCGAGACAACGCCCAGAGCCTCCTGGACCACTGCAAGCGGGCTCCGAAGCTCATGAGAGACCATCGAGATGAACTTGGATTTTACATTCATCAACTTTTTCACCGTTTCCTCGGACTGCTTACGACCGGTAATATCCGTAATAACATGTACGATACCCGCCAGAGATCCGGTCGAATCAAAAAGCGGGTCCACGGTAACCGAAAGCCAACGCTCACTCCAAAGAAATTCTGCAACCTCCCGGTGGCCACTGCTTCGCATCCGGGATATCGGGCATTCAGGATAGGGCTTATCCCTGCCGTGCATCACTTCATAGCAATACCGGCCCACGATCTCCTCTGCTTCCCGGAAGAACATCGCTCGGGCGGCTTTGTTGCTTCGCAGGATCCTGTAGTCGGGACTAAGAAGCCACACAGCGTCATTGAGGGCGTCAAAAGTATCCTGCCAATTTTGAGCGCTCAAACGCACCGACTCCTCCGCTCGCTTGTAATCGGCTTTTATCTGTGTTTCTTTCAACGCGCGTTGAATGGCCGGGACAACCCGGGCGAGCATGTTTTTCATCACGTAATCCACGGCTCCCGACTTCATCATATCAATAGCTACGTCCTCGCCGATTGTGCCGGAGACAACAATGAGCGGGATTTCCCGAGAGCTTTTCTTTAGGATCGCCAACACCTCCGAAGCGCCAAAACTCGGCATTTTATAATCGCAGAGGATAATGTCGGGACCATATTCTTCAAGGGCCCCCAGAAACTCCTCCCGTGACTTTACCCATTTTGATGTATGGACAAAATCCCTCTTGCCGAATTCTCTTGTGATAAATTCCGCATCAGCCTCGGAATCTTCCACGATCAGGATACGTATCCCTTTATCCACAAAAACCCTCCTTTACCCCATCGAACAACATAAAATAAATGTTGTTCCCCGACCCTCCTCTGCTTCAGCCCACACCGCACTTCTGTGGCACAAAACGACACTACGGACGGTCGCCAAGCCGATCTCGGTACCGCTCAATTTTTCATTCGTATAAAGCCGTTAAAAACCCTCAAAAAGCCTGTCCCTTTTCAAGCTCCACTGAAAAGCTATTCTGCAAAATCGCGAAAAACTTTCTTCAGGCGGGTTGGCCCCAAAGGAACCCCTGCCCGTACGGAACGCCCAACTCTTTTAGCATCTCTAGATCGTCTCTGTTCTCGATCCCCTCCGCGATGATCTTGGTATGAAGACTTTCCACTACGGCCAAAAGTCTTCGAAGAATTTCTTTTTGGCTTTTATCATGGCTGATATTATTTACAAGCCTCTTGTCGAGTTTGATCACATCGGGCTGAAGAACGATCAAACTCTCAAGACAGCTCCGGCCAAAGCCCACATCATCGATCGCCACGCTAACTTTTCTTTTTTTGAGTTCGTGGGCCACATGGACAAGATAGGACGGATCGCCCAGGATCTGCTGTTCGCTGACTTCGACGCAATAAGCGCCGCAGAGACTGACCGGGGGAAAGAGCCGGGAGAATTGTTCGGGCTGAAGTTCTTCCATGGTCGAGGGAAAAAGGTTCACATGTTTCTTGAATGTCGAAGAAACCCCTTTTGCGGCGGTCAGGGCGATCTCGAGGCACCTTTGGTCCACGACGGAAAGGATATTGTTTTCCATGCTGAAATGGAAGAAATCGTCGGGCATTTCAAAACCGCCGATATTGGTACGCGCGAGGAATTCATAACCGATCGTTTTTTCTTCGCGAAGGTCCAGGATCGGCTGTTTGACGGAGTAAAAACAGTTCCCGGACCGGAGCGCGTCCGCCACGCTGTCCGACCTCGGCTCCCAACCGTCCCCGGCACTCACCCGGTTCTTTCCCGAACGCTTACTTTTCGCCAAAGCCGCATGGGTCTCCTCCAGAAGCGAATCGACCGAAGCCGTCCGTTTATTCACGTTCATGACGCCAAAACTGGCCGTAACTTTGATCGTTTGTCCTCCGGCCACCACAACAGGCGTCTGGCCGATCGCAAGCCGTATTCTCTCGGAAAAGTGGAGCCCCTCGGCCAACCGGGTGTTCGGGAGCAGAATGATGAACTCGTCCCCGCCCACACGGGACACATAGTCGATGGCGCGGACCGTACGCTTCAGGACTTTTGAGATCTCCTGGAGGACAATATCGCCGACCGCGTGACCGAAGGTGTCGTTGATGGGCTTGAAATTATCCAGATCCAAAAGGATCACGGAAAGATTCGCTCCCTCTCGGCCGGAGATCTCGATCTCCCGGGAGAGCATGCGCTGGAGACCGCGACGATTAAGTAACTGTGTCATGGGATCCAAAAAAGAAAACTTTTCGAGACGCTCGTTCAACTCCTTCATTTGTTGTTTCTGACGATGCCTCTCTAAAGCGTAGAAAAGGACCCTGGCGAGCATTTGCCCGCGGACTTCTCCCTTCACCACATAGTCCTGAGCCCCTTTTTTGACCGCCTCAAGAGACAGGGCTTCGTCATCCGTGCCGCTCAGGATCACGCAAGCGATCTCGGGATGGGCTGCAATGATCTTTTCGAAAGTCCGGAGGCCCCGGCTATCGGGAAGCCCCAGATCAAGGAGGATCAATTGGAAGGTTTTTTTTTGAAGAATTTCGAGGGCGGTCTGAAGCGTGTTGGCCGTTTCGACTTCGAATAAGACTCTCTTTTCGGCCCGGAGGGAAATCTGAAAAATGCTCACGAAATCAGGGTCGTCATCAACTAGAAGTACTGTTACAGCAGACGCGCGAGACATGGGATCTCCCATGACTGCACCTCATTTCTGCTAACCCCTTCGGCTTTAGGAGAGAAGCACGCATTCCCTATCGCCTACAAGCCTATTATACCTCCTTCTCCAAGGGAAAAACAATCATCATTTGTGCATCCGAAAATGACTTTTATCGGATACCCATGGAACAGTCAGCTTGTGCCATTTCGATACGGCCTATGCACCCCACAGCGCCTGACACCTATCCAAAAACGGGCACCTTCCCGAAGGGAAACATGAGAACGCCTTACCCCTCCCCGGCAGGTACCGTCCGGTTATCCACAAAAAAATTCAGGGTCAGCCAGACCGGACTTTTAAACAGTTTTGGCCGCTTCCCGCGCTTGTTTTTCGGCGCAAGCCGCAAGGCGGTTGGCCTTACGTACAGCAATGTTCCTTTTTTTGCTTTTTTCCTTTTTACCAAAATTACCAAACCAATCCCCAAACTTGTCAACCAGCGTATCTTCCGCGCAATCTTTTGCATAGACGGTCACGGAAGCCCCGCCCAGCATCAGAATAAGAACAAAAAACGCAAAGATGAATTTACACATCACATTATCCCTTTCACTCGGTTGTTAAGATGTTATCGTCATTCAAGACAAGCGGAAGATGAGCGCCCCAAGCGGAGGAATTTGAACGCTCATGGAAAAGGGACGGTTTTGCCACGGCGTTCCCTCAGCCTGAATGCCGCCGAGGTTCCCCAATCCGCAGCCGCCGTACTCAGAGGCCTGGCTGTTCAGGACCTCCCGGTAATAACCCGCCCGGGGGACCCCCACACGGTAACGCTCGAGGATCATAGGCGTCATGTTGAAAACAAAAATAAGAACTTGGGAATAATCGCGCGACCAGCGCAAGAAACTCACGACCGAGTGGTCCCCGTCCGAACAATCGATCCATTCAAAAGCTTCGCCTGTACAATCCCCTTCGTGGAAAGCCGGGTTCTCCCGGTAAAGACGGTGCAGGTCCCGGAGCAGGCGGTTCACCCTCCGGTGCCGGGGCGCTTCCATCAAATGCCAATCTAGCGAACGGTTAAAATCCCATTCATTGCGCTGGGCAAAATCGTTCCCCATGAAAAGGAGTTTTTTCCCCGGGAATGCAAAAAGATAGGACAGGAAAAGCCTGAGGTTGGCGAATTTCTGCCAGTCATCACCGGCCATTTTTTCAAGGAGCGACCGCTTCCCGTAAACGATCTCGTCATGCGAGATCGGCAGGATAAAATTTTCCGAGAACGCGTAGTGGCTCGAGAACGGAAAAACCTCCTGGTGGTATTTGCGGAATAAAGGGTCTTTAGAAAAATACGCCAACGTGTCATGCATCCAACCCATATTCCATTTCATGCTGAATCCGAGACCCCCCAAATGGACGGGTCTTGAGACGCCCCCCCAGGCCGTCGATTCTTCGGCGATTGTCAGGATCCCCGGAAAGGAGGCATGGACCACTTTGTTGAATTCCTTGAGGAATTCGATCGCTTCAAGATTCTCGTGTCCCCCGTAGCGGTTGGGTTCCCATTCTCCCGGCTTGCGGGCATAATCCAGATACAACATGCAGGCCACGGCATCTACCCTCAGACCGTCCGCATGATAGCGGTCCAGCCAGAAAAGGGCGTTGGAGATCAGAAAATTACTGACCTCTTTTTTTCCGAAATCAAAGACCATCGTCCCCCACTCGCGCTGTTCGGCCCTCTGCCAATTTTCGGAGGCGTAGATCTGACGTCCGTCGAAATCGAAAAGACCGTGGCCATCCTTAGGAAAATGCGCCGGCACCCAGTCCAGGATCACACCGATGTCATGCCGGTGGCAATGATCCACCAGATACATGAGGTCCTCCGGGGTGCCGAAGCGCCGCGTCGGGGCATAATAATTGATGACCTGGTACCCCCACGATTCATCGAGGGGATGCTCCATCACGGGCATGAGTTCGATGTGGGTGTAACCCATGAACCGGACGTAGTCCACAAGCTGGTGCGCCAGGTCCCTGTAATTCAGAAAACCCCAGCCGTTCTTCTCTTCTCTTTTCCAAGAACCGAGATGCACTTCGTAGATCGAGACCGGAGAGCGAAAAAGATCCTTCTCCTTCCGTCGGGTGATCCATGCTTCGTCCGACCATGAAAATTTATCCAAACAAGTGACGACAGAGGCGCTTCCGGGCCTCAATTCCGTGCCGAATGCGTAAGGATCCGTCTTCAGGCGGACCTGCCCGTCCACGGAAGAACGGATCGCGTACTTATAGACTTCTCCCTCTTTCAGCCCGGGAATAAAAAGGCACCAGATGTCCGAAGTGGGAAGGCGGGTCATCGGATGCGCCCCCGGGATCCAGTGATTAAAATTCCCGACAACTCCGATGCTTTGAGCGTTCGGCGCCCATACCGTAAAAAAAACACCCGGAACGCCTTTCAAGGTCAGGGAATGACTCCCGAATTTTTCGTAGCTCCGGCGATGGGTCCCCTCCCGGATCAAATGGAGATCGTAATCGCTGAGCTGGTCAGGGAAAAAAGCGTAAGGGTCTGCGGTTTCGCTCAAAAATCCAGTTTCATTGCAGGCCTCGATCTTATAGGGAAAAAATTCGGCGGATTTTTCAAAAATAGCCTGAAAGAAACCTCCGGGGCGTATCTCCTCCATTGGTTTCCGCGCTCCGTTCTCCCCCAAAACCAGGACCCAGGCCTTGGAGGCACGCGGAAGAAATGCGCGAATGATCACGCCCCGGCCATTCTTGGCAGGATGGGGCCCTAAGACACTAAAGGGATTCCCTTCTTCGAACCGGAGGACCCTTTCGATCGCATCCGGTGCCGCCACCCATGGAGAGCGAGAAAGCACCGGGGTTCTTTTCTTTCGCAATTCAGAAACCATTCAGAATTCCTTCATTTTTGAGGTCGTCATTCCCTGGATAGGCCTTCAAGGCCCGTCGCGGCCTGGATCCCCCTCATAACCTCGGGAAGGATCCCCTTTTTCGCGTACACAGGACGGATCTCTTTGCGAATAAGCGGTAGCTTGCTCATAAAGATAAAAGCCGTTCCCACACAACATACGCCGCCGATCAAAAGCGTGTACGGCGCGCCGATTCTCGCCGCCAGGATCCCGGCCAGAAGACTCCCGAAAGGCATCGTACCCATAAATGCCATGGTGTAAAGGGCCATCACCCGGCCGCGCTTGTCCTCATCCACAATCGTTTGCAAGATCGTATTGCAAGCCGCCATGTTCACCATCACGCCGAATCCGGAAACCAGAATAACCGGCATGGCAAACCAGAAGTCGCGCGAAAAAGAAAAAATGACGATCGTGACGCCGAAAAGAACGGCCGTCCACGCGATGATCCTCACAAGACCAATCACGCTTTGGCGCGCCGCCAGATAGACCGCACCGATTAGCGCTCCCAACCCGGACATCCCCATGAGAAAGCCCAGCGTATTCGGTCCGCCATGAAAAATATCCCGCGCAAAGACCGGCATCAGCACCTGGTAAGGCACCCCCATGAGACTGATCATCGACAAAAGGATCAGGATCCACTTGATAGGAGCAAAGCGGAAGGAATATCCCAATCCCTCTTTTAATTCTACGAAAATATGCCGCGCCGGAGACGCAAGTCTTGGGAAACTCAGGCGCATCGCGCCTAATGAAAGGATCACGGGGATGAAACTCACCGCATTCAAAAGAAAGCACACACCCTCTCCCACCGACGCGATCAAGATCCCAGCGAGCGAAGGCCCGATAAGCCGCGCCGCATTGAGCATCGAAGAATTGAGCGCGATCGCATTTCCAAGGTCTTCCCGGTCTTCGATCATCTCGACCGTAAAGGCCTGACGGATCGGAATATCAAAAGAAAAAATGGTTCCGAGAAAGAAACTCAAGACCATGATATGCCAGACCTGGATCTGATGGGTCAGGACCAGGAAAGCCAGGATGGAAGCCTGAACCAGAGAAAGCGCTTGCGTCACAACCAGCATGTTGCGGCGACTATGGCGATCGGCGAAAACACCCGCGAAAGGCGTGAAAAAGAAGGTCGGGATCTGGCTTGTGAACATGGTCACTCCCAGAAGGAACGGCGAGTTCGTCATGCGATAGACCAGCCAGCTCAGGGCCACCTGCTGCATCCAGGTCCCGATCAAAGAAGCGCTCTGTCCCCAAAAGAAAATGCGATAGTTCCGGTGTCTCAACGCGCGGAATATATGACGAAACGCCGTGAATTTATTCATAACGCAACGCCCGAATGGGATCAAGTTCCGCGGCTTGTTTCGCGGGCCAAAGACCGAAAACGATCCCGACCCCCGCGGAAAAAATAAAGGCCAGACATAAAGAGCCGAACGTGATGACCATTTTCCACTGCGCCAGGGTCGTAATCAGCCAGGAGATAACCCCGGCAAGCAAGATCCCCGCCAAGCCTCCCAGGAAAGTGATCAAGATCGCTTCTACAAGAAATTGCATCAAAATATCCCTGGGTGTGGCCCCTAGGGCCTTCCGCAAGCCGATCTCACGCGTCCTCTCTTTGACCGAAACCAACATAATATTCATGATCCCGATACCTCCGACCACGAGCGAGATCGCGGCCACGCTCCCAAGAAGGATCGAAAAAGTGCGCGTCGTATTCTGGAGAGCGGCCTGAATGTCCGCGAAGTTGCGGATATTAAAACTGTCATAATGTTCCGGGGTCAGACGATGCCGCCGGATAATCAAGGCATTGATCTCTTCCTGTGCAGCGGGCATCGCCGGCAGATCTGTGATCTCGACATCGATCTGGTCAAGATAATCTTTCCCGATAAGCCGCTTCATTGCTGTCATGAGCGGGACCACGACCACATCGTCCTGATCATGAAAAGCATTGGCCCCAAGAGAAGGCAGGATCCCAAGGACTTGGAAGCTGACACGATTGATCTTGATGGTTTGTCCGAGAGGATCTTCGTTTCCAAAAAGAGCCTTTTGTACTGTTCGTCCAAGAAGCACGACCCTCAAACGCGTTTGATTCTCTTCGGCGGTAAAAAAACGGCCGGCCACCGGTTCCTGATTTCTCATACCCGCGTATTCCGGCGTCGCTCCGATGACCCGAGTGCTCCAGTTCTTATCACCAAAGACCAGCTGTCCTTGTCCGCTTACCTGCGGCCCCACACGTTTGACAGAAGCCACCTCACTCACGGCCCGGACATCCTCAAGCGTAAGACGCGTCGCTTCCCCGGCTTCCACATTAGCTCCGTGCACCTTGACCGAACCCGGACGAATAGTCAAGAGGTTGGACCCCATTCTGGCGAGATCTTCCTTGATCGATTCTCCCGCACCGCGCCCCAAAGCCAGCATCGTGATGACGCAGGCCACCCCGATCAAGACCCCCAGCATAGAAAGGATCGATCTCAACTTATTGCCCCGGATCACCCAGAGGGCCTGCTTAAAATGTTCCAGGAATTCTTCATAATTATATTTTTTCCCTTTTGACAAATTCAGAGACCGCGGAGGGTCTTCCGGAGAGATCCCTTTTTTTTCGGAACTTGCGCGCTTTTCGTCGTTAACGATCTTCCCGTCATGCATCCGAATAATACGCTCGGCCATGTTCCCGACGTTTTCATCATGGGTGACGAGTACGACGGTCATCCCCCGCTTGTGGAGATCTTTGAAGATCTCCAGGATCTCTTTCCCGGACTTGGAGTCAAGGTTCCCGGTGGGTTCGTCCGCAAGGATCATGAGAGGTTTGTTGACAAGCGATCGCGCGATCGCCACGCGTTGCTGTTGCCCTCCGGAAAGTTCATTGGGTCGGTGTCCCACACGATCGACAAGCCCGACTCTCCCAAGCATTTCCTCCGACCGTTCGAGATCTCCCGCGCGATCGTCGGAATAAAGCAGGGGGAGACAGACATTCTCCAAAGCCGTGGATCGCGCCATAAGATTGAACTGTTGGAATACGAAACCGATCACGCGGTTGCGGAGAAAGGCGTATTCTTCTTCCTTCAAGTGAGACGTGTCTTTATCCATCAAACGGAGGATGCCTTTGTCGGGCGTATCGAGAAACCCCAGAAGATGCATCAGTGTGGATTTCCCGGAGCCTGAAGGGCCCATGATGGCGACAAATTCTCCCGCCTCGATCGCGAGGGAAACATCCTGAAGCGCACGGACTTCGACTTCGCCGATCTTGTAGGTCTTTGAAATGCGTTCCGCTTCGATCAGTTTCATGAGGATTTTTGCGCGTCACTTTTCTTGGCGACTCGGGGAGGACCAAAGAGGTTGGAGGATTTTTGCTTTTCTTTCCTCCGGACGATCGCGACCTCCATCCCTTCTTTCAGGCCTTCGACGATCCCCGTCATCCGGCCGTCAGATTCCCCGATCTTCACCGGGACCGGCTCCAATTTTCCGCCAAAAATTTTTTTGTAAACGGCAAATACCGCATTTTGCGAATTGGGACGATCCTTTGGCCATTCCACCACGGCCTCCGAAGGAACTTGCAGAACGTTTTTTTCTTCTTTAACGATAAAAATGACATTGGCCGTCATCCCGCTTCGAAAAGACTCGGGAACCTTTTCCAGAACAATATCGATCGCGTAGACGTTCACGTTGTTCTCAAGAGTGCTTTCGAAGGTGATGTGATCGACTTTCCCTTCGAATACTTCTTTGGAATAGGCATCCAGCCGGATCTCCGTTTTTTGTCCAAGTTTGATCATGGAAAGATCGGTCTCGTCCACCAAAGCTTCTACGATCAACCGGTCTGAAAGCACCACCACGGGATCCGTGGTCGTCACGGTCTGCCCCGGCTCGACGGAGCGAACAATGATCGTTCCGTCGAGGGGCGCGAGAAGCGGCGCTACTTTGTAGGCCTCTTCCCAGCGTTTGACCGCCGCATCCCCTTGAGCGCGGGCCGCGTCAAGAAGCGCCGCCCTTTCCACCGAGCTCATCCGGGCAAGGACCTGTCCCTGTTTGACCTCTTCCCCTTCTTTGACAAGAACTTCTTCGATACGCCCCGCGATTGGAGCTTTGATTTCGACACGGTTGTAAGGCTTGACCGTTCCCGTCGCCGTGACCGTAAGCAAGAGATCCCCGCGCGCGACCTTCATGGTACGGACAACTCCGAGGGAATCATTCGCCGGGCCACATGAAGAGAACATCCTCACAAGAAGAAAAACACCCGCGACGATCAATCCTATTTTTACCGGCCGCGGCCAATTATTTATTTTCATGATAAGTATCCTCCAAAGTGGCCCCCTGGGTTTTTTCCCAATTGGCCTTCTGAATAAAAACGTTCGCTAAACTCTCGACATAATCTTTTTCCGCGGTCGCATTTTCCTGCTCCGCCGCGTCAAAATCTGTGAAATTCACGAGACCGCTCGCATATTCCGCCCGAATGATCTCAGCGCGTTTTCTCGCGGCTTCCAGGAATTTCTTACGGACCTCCACGGATTCGATCGCATCGCTATAAAGCACCCACGCTTCCGCAAGCGAGGCGATCGCTTCGTCACGCGCGCCCAGCGCGGCCCGTTGCGCGGCCTCATAATCCGCTTTCGCTTTGCGGATCGCGTTCACGTTCTTTCCGCCGTTAAAAAAGGGCACCGTCACGTTGATCCCGAGAAAACTTTCGTCCTTTAAATTCGCCGCCCGGTCACCCGAGTAACCATACTCATAATTGCCGTCGACCTGGGGCCACACCGCGGACTGCACCGAAACCACGGCGGCCTTAGCGGCTTCCGCAGTCTTGATCAGGCGCATGACAGTGGGCGTTTTTTCGGCAAGCACCGCGTAATTCTCCTTCGCGAGTGAAACTTTTGAAAGCATTTTTTCCAGATCATCATCAATATGGATCGGAAAAACGAACTCCCCGCCGCTTTCACGTGCCAGGCGCAGGGCCTCGCTCTCAAGAGATCTTTCCGTTTGTCTGACGTCGAAGGCTGCCTGTCCGAAGATCGCCTCCGCCCGCAAAGCCGAACCCGCATTCTCCCGGCCCGCCTCATAGCGAAGCCGTACCAACTCCGCGTTCTGTTTCCTCCTCTCTTCGATCAGGCGATTCGTCACAAGAAGCCTTTCCAGCCGGGCCATATCGATATAAGCGGACCTCAAGCGGAACCGGACATCCGCGCTTGTTTCCACATAAGCCAGTTTCACGGCCACGAGCTCTTTCCGGGTCTTCAGCCAGTTTCCCGTGGTCCCGAAGCCGTCGAAAAGCGACTGCCGTGCCGCCACATCCAATCCCAAATTGTCCCGAGAAGGCAAGGTATTCGTCATTCGCGAAATATCTCTTTGAAGCCCTCCGTCCACCGAAGGCAGATAATCTCCGAAGGCGATGTCGCGATTCCGGGCGCTGGCGGTCACAAGATACCGGGCCGTCTGCAGATCCGGATTCAAACTGAGAGCCTGCCGGACAAGAGACTCCCACGCCAAGGTTTGAGGTTCGTCTGCGCGTCTTATTTGCGCCCCTGGCAAACGGACCGTGAGACACCCTCCGAGAAGGAGGGCCGCTAATGCGACCATGAATAATTTTTCAGAATATTTCATTTTTTCCGCTTCATAATGGGACCTTGCCTGCCGGATTTACTGGATCATTTTGATTAATTACTATCCGATTTTTTACTCATCAGGGCCTGAAGCAATTGCGTACCGACCTGCGCCATGGCATCTCCTTGGGAATTGGTCGAGGAAGCATCCCCATATCCCCCTCCGGGCGGAGGACGCCGTGGACGTTGATGAAAACCCGAAAGCTGAGAATCCAGGAATGACGAATCCGAGATTGACTCCGATCGCACATCGGACTGTCCATAGGTCGACGAATTCCCTGTCACGGATGAAGTATTTCCTGAGGTATTGTAACCAGACGTCACGGGGACTGCTGTCGAATAGGAACTCGCAGGAACATAGGATGTTTGGATATTCTGCAGTGCCGGGGTCGTAGACTCTAAGGGAATGACATTCGCAGTCTGGACTTCTGGAACAAGGTCCACGCTGATTGTAGAGGTGAGATCCTTCTCGATCTTGATAGTTTTGGTCTCGGTCTTATGAAGTGGCGCCGTGAACTTCACCACATAGTTTCCTGTTTTGAGCGATTCGATCAAATAATCTCCATCGTCACTCGTCGTGGCGGTATTCACCACGGCTCCGGTTAAATCAGACACTTCTACGGCTACGAGTTTCAAAGGCTTTGCGATCCTTTCGTCCCGAACAATCCCCTGAAGGCTTCCGTAGGTCGGGCCCGAAAAAAGATTACTTTTCAGGGTATAGATCCCGCCAGTAATCGAAATCACCCCCGCAAAAAGCGCGACGACAAGATTGATCGCATGGAGATGCGAGGTCGGTGACTTTGGCATCGGATTCCCAAGCTGGCTCATAAAAATAAACTCCTTTTCGATGTAAGTTTTATGTCTATTTTAAGAAAGCTTTTTGACAAGCTTTTCAAGAATACATAAATAGGTTGATCGTTCTTCGGCGGTCAAAACTTCAAATAGATCCAAGATCGTCCGGCGATGCTGTTCTAGAATCTCCTTGAGGACCTTCCGCCCTTTTACAGTAATATCTACAAAAACCACTCGTCGGTCCTGGTCGGTCCTTCTCCGGTTCGCGAGCCCCTGCCGGACGAGGCGGTCGACCATCCCGGTCACGGACGAAAGACCCATCTTCATAAAGTCCGCAAGCTCGCGCATGGAACACTCCGGCTGACGGGTCAGCTGTCGAAGCACCCACACTTGAGGAGGCGTAATGACACCTTTGGTTAAATAGTTGTTTTCATGACGAGCCATACCACGCGCCAGTTGCGGAAGCAGTTCTGTTACGCGATCGGCGAACGCTTCCATGCTGAGCTGGCTCATACCAACTCCTTTAATTCGACCCGTGAATTATTCATGACACGAAGTATATCAGAGGCATTCCCGCAAAGTCACTCTAAAAAATCGGGAACTACCCGAGCTTCAGATCGCCGATAAGATAAAGAAGAGCGTGGTGAGCGATTGCAAGGCCAAAAGCACCGGTCACGGTCGGCGTGCTGCCCAATTTCATGCGCCTGCGGCCGCGATCATTATCCTGTTCCTCGTTGAGGATGCGAGTTTGCTCGATAGGCTCCTCAGAGACCGGCGTATCGGAATAAATGCAAAAGATTCCTTTTTTGATCCCCCGCCGCCGCAGGCGCGAACGCACGTAGCGCGCAAGCGGACAACCAGTCGTCTTAAAAAGATCGCCCGCCTTGATCGAAAAAATGTTCATGCGGAGCGCGGCGCCCATGGAGGAAATAACGGGAATCTTTTTTTCGTGACAATACGCGAGGATCTGCACCTTGGGATTCAGGGAATCCACGGCGTCGATCACAAGGTCCGGCTTCCCTTCAACGATATGCTTCATCGTTTTTTCGTCCGCGAATGCGTTCACCACATCGACCTTGCAACGAGGATTGATCTGGGCGATACGCTCCTGGGCAGCTTCCGCCTTGAGTTTCCCGAGATTGGGAGTGATGGCAAGGATATGGCGGTTAAAATTGGTGGTCTTGATCGTGTCAAAATCCACGAGCCTGAGATGGCAAATGCCGGAACGCGCAAGGGCCTCGGTCGCGTAGCTTCCCACCGCGCCGATCCCAATCACCACGACAAAAGCCTTTTCGAGCCGCTCGACCTTCTTCTTACCGAGCAGGAGTTCCAGACAGAAAAGCCGTTCCATTCGCCCACACCGCCTTCTCTAAGGTTCCTTCTTCGATCCCCTTCGCACGCACTGCAAGGTTATAAACTCCCTGAAGACTTTCAAAATATTTCTCGTCATGTGCGTCCGGGCCGATCTGCCCCGGTTCCGTATACGGAAAATCCGTTTCAAGAAGCAGCCGGTCGGAGGGCACGTTCCGCATCAGAGCGATCGACTCCTCGGTATCGCGCTGAAGACTCTTCCATGAAAATGAGATATACGCTCCGAGGCTTAAAAAATCCCGCAACATCTGTTGGGAACCCTGAAAGGAGTGGATCATAAAACGCACCCCGGGAGGAAGGCTCCGCCTCAAAACATTCAATAGATCACTCCACGCCCGGACACAATGGATCGCAAGAGGCCGCCCCAAACGTCCCGCAATCTCAAGCTGGCGATGAAAAACCTCGGTCTGTCTTGCAAAATCGACATGGCGCGCCTTATCAAGGCCCACCTCGCCAATACCTGAATCCGGTCTTCGTTTTAGAAAGCCCTCCAGCACCCCATACCAATCCGCCGGAAGCCTGTCTGCATACCACGGATGGACCCCAAAGAACGGAACGACACGCCGGTCCGCCCGCGCGATCTCTTCCACCTCCGTCCAATCATCCGGGCGGGTGCCGTTGCAAACGAACTGCCCGGCCTTAAAATCCTGCGCCAATTTCATGATGCTCGCGCAGATCGGGAGCTCTTTGATGTCCTGCAAATGAAGATGCATATCGGTCAACATGAGAAGATTGTATCCTGCTTGCAACGTCCCGTCCACTTTCGCAACTGGATCGCTCGCCGCTAACCTGAAAATCATTGCAAAACGAGCCATAAATCGGTATTTTGATGGTCAGAAAAATCCCGATCCAACCCTTAATTAGCGAGGTGTTATGAAATCGATGGATCCGTTTCGTCTGCTCTCATTCTGCTGTGTACTAAGTTTCATGCTGACTCCCTGTGCATCGCTGGCAAGCACCAATGCACAACCTTGGGGTGAACAGGAAGCCGAAAGGGATGCACAGGAAGAAATAACTTTTGCAGAAAAATCGGCCCAGGAAGAAATGAGTTCTAGTATCTACGGGCGCATTTTAAGCATTGATCAAAACGCAAAGGTCTTGTCTCTCCTCGCCACAGACGAAGTTGAAAACGAAGAAGAGGAAGACGATGATGATGATACCTCGCAGGACTACCACTTTAAATCCGATACAACACTCACTGGCATCGATGATCTCAGCGATCTCGCTCCCGGAGATTATGTGACCCTCGAGTATTATGCCTTCCGGGATAAGAACAGGATCACCGAGATCGTTTTTGATAAGCATGAGGAGGGTAAAAGTGACACCGCGAAAGCAAAGGAATTTTCTCCGGGCGTCTTGGTAGATTAATGGGGTCTCCCCCGCCCATATGCGCGGTATTATGACCAAGGCTGAGGACGGGAAACGGTAGAACTTAAAAGACCTTTCAGATCGGAACTTAAAGCGCAGGGAAAAACCTCTCTTGGGGAAAGCCTAGTTACGAACCGCTGAAAGGCCCGGGGCAAAACAAAAATCGGAAAACCCGTTAAAACCAACCCTTCTTCTTTGCTTTCACGGGAATGGCTTTCTGGGCTGGAACATCCGCGCCGCCCAGCACGGCCGTTTTTGCTCCCGGGGTCGTTTCCTGTAACGGATTTATTTGGACTTCTTCCTTTTCCTCGGTCGTCTTCGGGATCTCTTTCCGCAAAGAACTGGTAAAATAATATTCTTCGGCGCCTTTTTCCAGCTGCCGGCTGATAATACCCGTCATCACGTTATCTTTCCATTCGCCGCGCCAAAAACAGACCTCGCCTTTTTTGGACGTCTGCATCGTCTCCCAGATCGTCGGCCCCGCCTCTTGGACGGTCAGGGTGTAATTGGTTGAGGAATAACCGAGCTTATTAGAACGCTCGGAAAGGAACTTGTCATTTTGGAAGGTCAGCGTATCCTCGCCCAGCAGATCGCCCTTTTTCGACTGTGACTCGACCCGAATGCTCCAAGACGAACCGTTGATCTCACCCTTCTTTTCTAAGATCATCTTGCGCAAGGCATCACGCGCCGCATCGTCTTTTTTGAAAGAACTCTTTTTGGAGGTCTGTGTCGCTAAAATGTCTGCCTCGGCAAAGCCCTTTGGGGTATTGCTGCTTATGAGAATAGCAAGAAAAAACAAACTAAAAATCGCAGCCGCAGAAAACTTTCTCATTTTTCAACCCTCCGTTGGGCCATAGGCTAGCATACGGCTATTATGATTTCAACACATTCGTGCTGAAAACGTCCCGCTCGACTAAATAGTTTTTTACCTCGTCTGCGTTGGGGTCATCGGGAGCCAAGCCTAAAAAATTCCGGAAATAATACTCGGCTTTTTTCCGGTCCTGGCGCTGTTCCGCATAGATATAACCGAGATTATAGTGCGCTTTCGCATCGTTGGGATTGATATCGACCGCCTTTTTAAACTCCTCAAGAGCGCGATCATAGTTCATTTCCCCCGCGTAAAAAACACCCAGATTGTAATGCATATCCCCCGTCTCCTTAACAAGGATCTTGTTCTCCCGGGCCATTTTTGAGAATTTCTTCGGGAGATCGTCCACTTGTTCCGCAAGGAACTTCCGTTCCTTTTTGAGCGCATCATACGATTGGCTCAAGCTTAAAAAACTCTCCTGAAAACCTTTGTAATACGCCACATCGTCCGTAAGCTTTTTGATCTGTTCCGCGCTGCTTTGAAATTCAAGGATCCTGTTTTCATTTTCCCGCGAGATCCTAGTGACCTCCGCTTTGCCGGCTGCCGCTTCGGCTAATGCCGCCTCAAGCGGTTTTTTTAACTCATGAACTTGGGCCTGAACCACTTTGAACGATTCTTCCAGTTTTTTGTGATCCTCAAGAAGTTTCTGATTTTCAGCAGCCACCGCCTTGTATTGGGTCTCCGCATTCAAGAAGGCGTCCTTTTCAACAAGCAGCTGCTTGGCCTGAGCCATAATATTGTCCCGATCCGCCTCAAGCATCTTGTATTTCTCCTTCACTGTTTCAAAAAGTTTCTGGAGGCTCGCTTTCTCCACTTTCTGTTCATTCAGCTGACGTTCAAGAGCAAACGTCTCCGCCTTCGCACCGCGAAATGGAAACCAAAAAAAGATCGTCCCCAAAAGAATTCCGATGCCGACAAGAAGCACAAAAGCGATCGGCCAGGCATGACGTTTGATGAACAAGAGAAGTCTAATCATGGGAAGCCAGCGGGAGTTTCTTTAAAAGTTTCGTTATGGGGCCTTGCGATTCTTCCGACCGTATTTTCTTGTCGAGAACCAAGGAAGAATAGCCCCGGTAATCATTCATGGTATCCGTAGGCCTTGATAGCTCGCCGGTCACGAAGGATTCTCCGTCGGTAATGTGGGGCGTGAGAAGAACGATCACCTCCGTACGCTCTTTCTTCTTGGATCCCGAACGGAACAGACTGCCAAAAACGGGAACTTTCGAAAAATAAGGCACACGCTCATCGGTCGTCGTGAATTCATCTTTCCGGAGCCCTGCGATCACGACGCTGGTCTTGTCTTTGATCATGACCGTCGTTTCCGCTTCGGAGGTATCAATGATCGGGATCTTGTTGCCGGATGCCGTTTCCAGCGTAGACTTGACGCTGGAAATCGAAGGCTTGATCTTCATCGTGATGAAATTGTCGTCGTTAATGGTCGGCGTCACGGAAAGTTCAATGCCAACGTCCACAAAGGTCACGCTTTCCGCAACCGTATTCTGCCCCGTGCTCCCCGTCGTGGTCGTCGAAGTGATATACGCCTGACGTTCACCCACGTGGATCTTGGCTTCCTGATTATTTACGACCGTAATGCGAGGACTCGAAAGGACCCGGGCATCGCCGATCGTCTGTAAAAATTTGAAAAGAACTTCATAGCCCCCATCCACTCCCGTTTGCCCCACGACCATGCTCGAGGTCGGATAAACTTTCGTGCCTTGCGTGGTTCGCGGCAACGCGCTTTCCTGCGTCGTCGTAGGCACGAAGGGAATGAAATTATCGACATAGCTTGTTCCTGAGCGCGCCAACGGATTACTTATATGACTCCCCATCCATCCCTGCTGAAAACCGGGAAAGAGGTTAATATCCTTAAAAAGAGCTTCCCATTTGATCTCCGATTCGAAATTGTCCGACAAGGCAACACGGATGATCTTGGAAATGATCAGAACCTCTTTGGTCTTCTTATCCAAAGACCTGATGATCTCCTCTACTTGGCCCATGCGTTCAGGGTAGGCCTGAACGATAAGCTGATTCGTACGCTCATCCGCCTGGACGGTCCCGGTCCCTTTATCGTTCAGTTGCGTCCTCAACCTTTCTTCCACTTCCTTGACTTTGGCGTACTGTAAGACAAAAGATTTGACCGTTCTTTTTTTGTCCAAGGTATTGATCACCTTTTCGATCTCGGCCATATTTTCCGGAGTTTCCATCACGAGGACCATCCCGGACTCCTTGTCCACCAAGATCCTTCCGATCTCACTTTTGAACACCTCGATCGCTGAAAAAACATTGTCCGGCACGGCATACTGGAGACGGAAGATCTTGACTTGTCGGGCATCGGAAAAATTCCTCCCGTACTTCGTTTTATACTCCTGGTCGGTCATAATCTGATAGATCTCTCCCTGCTTGTCGTATGCCAGACCGCTGCTCAAAAGAATGATATCCAGCACATCCTTGATGGGAACATCGTTCAGAACAAGGAATAAGCGCCCTGCAACCGACTTGCTGATGACCATGTTCAATTTGGCGCGCGTCGCAAGAAACCGCAAGGCTTCCGAAATTTCAATGCTCCGGAGGTCGAGAGAGATCCGGTCCGAAGAGACTTCGGCCTCTTCCACGCCTTCTTCGTGCCCCGACGAAGCCACCGGGCTGAATCCCTCAATGGACTTCTCTCCCTCTTTCGCCGCATCTTTCGGAACGTCCGTGCCCGCAAATGCGTTCACGGCGCCCACAAGCAGCACAAAGCCTGAAAGGATCAACGCTGAATTTTTTACCGCCCGTTTAATTTTCATTTTTGAAATCCGGTCCCTTTAGCGCAACTCAGCCTCTTTATCCTTATAGCCCAAAATAACCTTATCCTTGAAGATCGTCACGACCCGGACCCCGTTTGCCAGGGACTGCCCTCGCTTCATAAAAAACGTCTTGTTGAGCTTCGTATCCTCGATCATCGCTTCCGGGTCATTCGACCAGGCGATCCCGACCAAGGAAAAATCTTTGAAAGGATCCCCTTCCGGAACTGCTTCTTCCGCAGCCCTCTCTTCCGCTACGTCCGATTCAGGCTGTGCCGAAACGAAAATGTTCCGGCCTTTTATTTTTTCTAAATAATAAGAAATGCTCTGTAAACCCGAAACCGGCGCCGGCACATCCAATGTTATGGGATCGGGCTTCAGGATCAAATTGGCTGCACTTTTAATCCCCTTGGCCATCTTGAAAACACTGTAGCCCGTGTAAAGTGCCATGAGAACGATCAAAACCTTCAAGACAACATTGATCTGCTCCACGCCATGGGAGCTTTGGGAGAACTTCTTCAGCGAAAACCACTGTTTCACCGAAGTGCCTTTCCAAAAGTCCAGGCGCCCCTTTAACGCGGGGAAAGAAAACCATTTCTTCCCCTCCCGCTTCGCGCTTTCAACGCGTACGGACGATTGTTTCGGGTTTTCAATGAGCTTTAATAGCTGCTTTTCTGGAGTAAGGGACTCGTTCGTTGCCATCCTGTTTTCACATCCTCTTGGATAAGCTCCTCGATGACTTGAGCGTCTACGACGAGCTTGTTCTTGAACAGCAAAGTTTTCAAGGCGCGATGGCAAAGCATGGTCACCTGCCGGGGGTGTCCTCCCGTTGCTTCATAGATGCAATACAAGGCATCTTCCAGAAAAATATTCATATCAGATTCATATCCCGCCTGCTTGATCCGGAAGAAGATCATTTCCTTCATTTCTTTAAAATCCAACGCCTCCAATTTTCCCTTATAACTGATCCGGTCAAAAAAATTGGCGATCTCTTTGATCTTGGACTGCAGCTCCAGTTGGCCCAACAGCACCAATTGCAGCAATTTAAATTCGTTCGTTTCATAATTCAGAAGGACCCGGAGGTTTTCCAGGGAAGACTCGCTCAATTTCTGCGCTTCGTCCACGATCAAGATCACGGTCTTTCCCTCGATCACGGCCTTTTGAAAAAGAAATCTTTCGAGGGCTTCCCGCAAGGACAGGATTGAAGCATTGTCTGCGACCGGGATCCCGAAGTTTTTAGAGATACAGCTTAAAAACAGAACGGGATCATCAAAGGAAGGATCCAGGATTATATGGAACAGGCAATCTTCCCGGCTCTTAAGCTCCTGAATGAGCTTCCGGGAGAGCGTTGTCTTCCCCGTTCCGACGTCCCCTAAAATGACCCCCAGCCCGCGCTTGAGGCGAAGTTCGATCAGAATGTTGGTTAACGCCGCATCGTGAGCCCTTGACAAGTAGAAGAAATCGGGGTCTGGACTTGTCGAAAAAGGCTCCTTCTGGAATCCAAAGATTTTATAGTAGCTCATGGCCGTTCCCCCCGGACAATTTCTTACGGATCAACGAAAGCGGATATCCCTCGTTGACCAAGCGTGAAATCGCCTGAAACCGGTGCTTAACCTGCTCTCCGTCATAGAGCCGCTTATTTCCGACCTTACGCACAATGTCAAAAAGTCCAAGACAAGTGTAGTAATTGATCTTGGAGTAAGGGATCTCAAATTTCTCTCCGATCTCCTGGGCGCTCAGACACTCCACAGCATCAGTCCTCATAATTTCCCCCTGTGATTCACTTCCGATACGTTTACGGCACTTAAAGTAACTACCTTAAGTGCTTTAAACGCTTCCCGAACGCCATAACTTGTTCATTTAAAAAAGGATAAGAGTGAAGAAAAATGAGCCCTTGGAGATAGCGGGAAATTTCACGCGCGTGCTCCCCGCGTCGTGTGGATAAATTATTAGCTGACAAGTCTTCGTTTCATCCATACAATAAAGCGTTCGCATGATCTCTCACCCGAGGAAAACGCGTTTTCATGGATCCCATCGTATTGGCGTTTTTGGTCGTTACAATGATAGCTGTCGCCTTCGCCCTCCTCCTGGCCCAAGGCCTAGCCAAAAAAAAAGCGTCCATCATCCTCCCCGTTTCCGCAGTCTCCGCAGAAACCTCACTGGATCTCGAACAGGAACTCAAAAAACACATCGCGGGGAATCCCCGGCAAGTCAACGTCCTGACAAAAAAAATCTCCTCCTTTGTCGCCACAGAAGTTGAGAAAAAGGTGCTGGAAAAAACAACCGAGATCAGTGAGCACTTCGAGCATTTACTCGCAGAAAAAGACCAATCCATCGACTTTGTTGAAAAACAATTTAAAACGGTAAGCGAACGCTATCAAAAACTTGACACGTCTTTCAAGGAAATGGGAGAAGAAAAAAAACAAACCGAGGAGGTCGTTCGTTCTATGGCGGAAGGTGTGATCATGGTGAACAAAAAAGGCGAAATCATGTTGATGAACCCGGCCGCTGAAAGATTGCTGGGCGTGAAAAAGGAGGAGAGGATCGGCCAATCCATTTTAAGCGATCTCAAGGAAGAACAATTGGTCAGTTTGGTGCAACAGCCGTCCGATTCGGCGAAAAGCAAGGAGATTGTGGTCCAAAGTCAAAATGATCAAGTAAAAAAAGTGCTGCAGGCCAGCAACGCCGTCATTGAAAGCGAGGACGGCAAGACGGTAGGATTCGTTTCGGTGATCTCTGACGTCACGAAGCAAAAAGAACTGGAAGCCCTTAAGAACGCCTTCCTGACCAGTATTTCCCACGAACTTCGAACGCCTATTACCTGTATCAAGGGATCCCTCCAGATCCTGTGTGATACCTCCCTCAACAAATTGACCCCGAGTCAGGAAAAATTCGTCACGATCGCCCTCAATAACGTCCAGCGGCTTTCCCGGTTGATCAACGACCTTTTGGACCTCTCAAAGCTTGAGGCGAAAAAATTCACGATCAAACCGGCCCTCTTCCGCGTCAATGATCTTGTCCAATCCCTCATCAATGAGTTCGGAGCTTGGAGCAGAACAAAAGAGATCACGATCCAGGCGCAAATCGAAGAGCCGTTGGAGATCGAGGCCGATAAAGACCGGATCGGCCAGGTTCTGACCAACCTCATCGGCAATGCACTGAAATTCACCCCGAACGGAGGAACGATTACGATCGTGGGAAAACGCAGTGCCGGCCCGGAAAAGATCGAACTCGGTGTTCGCGATACCGGCCCCGGGATCGCCAAAAAAGATTTTCAGAAACTCTTTGAAAAGTTCTCACGCATCGAGTCCCGATCGATGCAGGGAGTAAGCGGTACGGGGCTCGGCCTTACCATCGCCAAAGAGATCGTGGAATTGCACAGCGGGAAGATCTGGGTTGAAAGCCAGGAAGGAAAAGGAAGCTACTTTGTTTTTGAATTGCCCGTAAAGACAGGATCCGTCAATTCCCCGTCACAATGATTCTTGACTTTCCCTGTCCGACGCAGTCCCTACGTTTTCTTCAAGAACATCGATCCGCTTGCTGAGCACTTCAATTTTTTTCTCCACCCCTTCCAATTTATTCAAGAAATATTCTTCCGTGGATATCGGAGCGATCACTCCGGACTGTTTGATGAACGTCATATCTTTCGGAGCGCGAAAGACAAGACCGCCTTCTACTTTAATAATCTCGTACATCGGATTTGACTCATCAGGTTTTCTTTCTAGCACTCGCACGTCTTCATTTTCCGCATGAGCCACAGGGACCCCCGAGATCAGAAGAGCAAGGATCCCTCCAACGAATAACACTATTCCCAGGAGAGTGGTTTTTTTGAAATTCATTTTGACCTCAACAGGATTTTTAAAGTGTGTTATCATTTCTTGGTTCAAAGAAAGGACCACCCATGAAAAAGAAACTTTTTTGGATCTTCCCCGTTCTTATGTTTATGTTGTCCGGCCCCGGACCGCTCCAGGCCGAAAACGTGCCTGATTATATCGCAAAGGGCAACCAACTAGCGAACATAAAAAAATACACGGAGGCCATTGAAGAATATCAAAAAGCAATCAAAATGGACCCCAAAAACAACAAAGCGACCCTTCTGATCAGCCTCTGCTACGCCGAGTCCGGAGACCTGGACAAGGGACTCTCCTACGCTCAGCTGACTTCTAAGAATGATCCGTCTTATATTTCATTCTATAATTTAGGCCTCATTTATTCGGCTCGCAAAGAATCGAACAAAGCTCTCGGGGCCTTTGATCAAGCGCTTGCACTCAATCCCAAGAGTTTTAATGCGGAGTACCAGAAGGGATTGGTGTACACGAACCTCAAAAAGTACGATCAAGCGATCCCCTTTTATCAAAAAGCCTTGACGTTAAATCCTTCCCTCGATAAAGCGCGTCTCGCTCTTTTCGGCGCTTTTTTGGGTCGGGGAGACCGGAATTCCGCTTCGGCGCAAATTGAGGAATTTCGAAAAATGAAGAAACCCGCTATCGTTCAAGCGCTGCAAGCCCGGATGAGGGAATCGAACGAGGTCTCTTAGGGGATGCCGACCATTGAAATGGTTGCGGTGCATTTGACGACGCTGGACCCTTTGGCCGTCGGCTGAAGTGAATATTTTTCGACCCGTAAAAGAATTTTTGCGTTTTCAATAGCATAAAAAAAGCCGATCAGCTGATCCATTTGCCCCTCGCATTCAAGGCTGACGCGGTAAATATTCCGTTCCTTTGTGTCGCCCCCGCCGGGCTTTGAGTAAAGCAAATTGACGGAAGCCTGGCTGGCGATTTCCTGGACCTTCTTCAGCAATACAAGAACTCCGTCTTCCGACGATTTGGAAGGCGTAACATACGTCGCATAATGTTCAGCTTCTTTCATCATTTTTTCTTTTTGGCCAAGAAGACGAATACTTCGCTTAATATTGTCCTCCACATCTTGGGTCCGTTGATCCAGCGACTGGAAGTTCCTGCGAATGGGACTTAGAACGAGTTGGTCAGCGGCCACCCCTACCACAGCAATGATCGATAAATACAAAATGATCTTTTCCCGTTGCGATAAACGCTGGAAAAACCCCACCAGCTTTTTCATGTCTATGAGTTGCATTTCAGGTGCCTCATTTTCATTTAAGCGCAGCTATGATTTCAAAGTCAGAGATCTCTTTTCCCTCTTCTACGCGCCCCGTGATGTATTTTGTTTCCACGTTTTTAAAGAGCTCGGAATTCCCCATTTCGTCGACCAACGCAAAAATCGAAGGCTTCCCGTATGCGGATCCCTTGAGGCTAACCTTCTTTCCTGCTTCAAATTTGAAATCGGTCAGATAAAGGTCCGAAGAGATCAGCGAGGAGATCTCCGTTAGGACTTCGAGCGCCGTCCCCCGCGTCGACAAATACGTTTTGACAGCACGGACCCTCGCATAAGCATCCTCCAACACTTTGGCTTCCTTTTTGATGGGTTCATAACGCGCCGTAAGCTGTTCAAGACGGACCGTTTTTGAGTAAATGTGACCCGCAATTAAAAAACAACACAACCCCAGAAAGACCATCGTTAGGATCCCGGAACTCATCACCTGCTTCGATCGCTCGATCATGACCCGGTTGAATTTACTTTCCTCGGAACTCAGATCCACCTTTAGGTCATCTACAAGAAGACCCGGCACAGCCGCCGATAACAAGGCCACGTTCTGCCCCGTTTGCTGACCCTTTAATTCCGGAGAAACAGGCAAAACATCCAGGTCTGAAACCTGTTTGACCGACATATTGAAAGTTTCCCGGATGGATGAGGTCAGATCCTCCAATCCCTGAGTAGCCCCCCCGAAAATAATATGAGCCGGCATCAGATCAATGTTTTCGCTTTGATAAGTATCGAAAGATTTTTTAAGTTCCTCGATGTAACGAACGGAATATCCTTCTTTGGCCGCTTCGAAATGACGCGCGCCGATGGAAATGCTGCGCGCAAAAAGAGCCGCGCCATGGAATACGATCAAAAATTCGGAAGTGGTTGAATCGACCTGAAGAATACAGACCGGAAATCTTTCGTTGGCAAGGCTCGTGTCCTTCCAAAAAAAGCGCGCGATGGCTTCCGGAGCAAAAACCATCTTTTCGATCCGAAGATTGAGCTGGGAAGCAAGATCGTAGTACTTCATTACCACGTTCCGGGGCACAATGATGAATAAAACCTTCGTGTAAACGCTCTTGAAAATACCCAGATTGATATAGTCGATAATGATCTCGCCCCTGGAATAGGGCGTATGCCGCGAGGCCTGCAGGCTCAGGATCTCGTTGATCTCTTCCGGATCGCGGGAGGGAATTTCGATATTTCGCGTTACGACAACGTTGGAGGAAACAAGACCGATCACCCGGGGGTGTTTGAGATGAAAACCCCCAATAACAGAACGAAGACGATTCCCCAGTTCTTCCTCAGGAACTCCCAGGGTGCTAACGCTACAAAACTGCTCGATCTGTCTATCCCCGAGGGTCTTCGCCGTCAAAACCGTCAATTTCACCTCTTGTTCCTGCAAATTAAAGCACAAGCATTCTTCGCCGCTTACGGCGGCGGAAACTCTTTTCCCCCTTGAACGCCCCCCTTTGGGCCACGGGATCTTCCACCCCTTGAAAAATGAGAATAGCGATCCGAAGTCAAATTTCACATTCACTCCTCTTTCCACATGCTAATTTTTTTGAGTCGTCTGTTCCAATTCCATCGGGGCCATTCGCCGCGGAACCCCTACTGACCATGATAAGATCTTCCCCTCGATATCTGCGATCGCATCGATCTCAAGAGCCTGCTGCCTGCGGGGTAGTGCCGCAAGACTCCGGATCCGGAAATTTCTAGAATTAACCCCAAACAAACCGGTTACCATGGCCTGATTTAGAAAATTGACCTCGTTGGGGGTCATTTTTACTCGTTTTCCAAGCTCCGCCCCCCAATCCCCAACCTGATTAAAAACATTATCATCCGAAGTACCTTGCTCTTGATCAGTTCCCGTTCGAAAGAGCATGATCTTATCGGCAAGAAGTTCATCCATCCCCAGCCCTACCAGAACTTCCCGTGGCGCCGTATTGATATTGACCACCCCCACGCCATAGACCGTCACAAAAGGCTCCACTTTTTCAAAAATTTCCGGCGTCATTCCGCGAACAAGGAGAAGCTCCTCGATCGATTCGAATTTGGAGTCCTTGGATTCGTACGGAATTTCAAGATCCTCATAGTAATCATCCTCCCCCCCATATTCGGGGTGTGAAGGCGAATTGTCCGTGTCCCTCCAATCCACCACACTATAAGCTATCTCCTCTGCCAGTTCCGGTTCGATTCCGCCAACTTTCTGAAAGAACGGGCTAAGGACTTTAGAGTCGAGCACATTGATATTGATCTTCCCTTCTTCATCCTCGACCCCATAATGAGTTTTGGGTTCTCCATTCTCTGTATCTCGGTAGGGATAGGAAATCGTATAGCTCGCTTCCCCCACCGCAACATTCAAAAAATCCCTTTTGCCGCTTGTATATGTATCGTTCAAAGAGTGATAACCTTCATCGGCTTCTTTTTTCTGCCGAAGCTTGTAGAGCGTTTGAGAAATCCCTACTTCCGAAACACCGCAAAGCCAATTCCTCCGGTCGAGCCGATCTGCTAAAGAGATCTTCTGGCGAACATGCTGGCCTATGGAGACCGAAAGAATGGTCAGTATTGCTATCATCCAAAGAGTGACGATAAGCAAACTACCGCGTGATCTCTGCGATGGGTATCGCAACGGTCCTTTCAAATGCATACGGCTCCTCCCCCCGGACACAACTGAACGTCACTTTCACTGCGGAAGGGATCTCCCCCCCGTTTTCCAAAGAATTCCACTCCGGCACCCATTCATAGATCTTTTCGGCCTTACGATAGATAAAATACTGGAATTTTAATTCGAGGACACCCTCCAGCGCCGCTGTCGCTTCTATTTCTTCTCCCGGCTTATGGATCTGGTTGAGATTCTCCTGCCTTCGCGCAAAGGTCCTGTCCCACTCGTCAAAAAAATAACTGACCCGGCCGATCCCTTTGTTCAACGGCACCCTTTTGTCCAACCCGATACGGCAAGGAAAACTAAGGAGCGTTTCTTTTCCGTCAAACGGGATCCCCTTAAAGGTCACTTGGCTGGAGACCTCGCGATCGAACCTTTCAAGAAAAATATCGACATCTTCCGCGACCTCGGAACGACTGACCCTGCGCATCATGTCCACGGCGCTCCCGAACATTGCATACAAGGACATGCCGATCAACGCCATAAGAGAAATAACGACCAATAACTCCACCAAAGTAAAGCCGGCTTCCCGCCTCATCTTACTGGCCCCTCACCTTCATCATCGTTCCGTACCGGTCCAGTCGATTTTCCTGACCGCCCTCCCGCCATAAAACTTCTAACCGGATCCGGTACATTTGGGTAAGCTTTTCCTGTTGCTCTTCAATAGCGGCTTTCCATTGGTAGGAGCGGGTTTTTCCCTGAAGGGTCCCCTCCGTAGGGCTCACATCCGGAAAATCTTCGGCGAGGATGGATTCTTTAATCTCCCACATTTTTTGCGCAGCCCAGTTCTGGACCTCCAACCGGTTGGCGTAACGTCCGTACACGGCGCCGCTAAGCAAATTGGCCTGGGTGATAAAAACGGTCGCCAAAGCCAACAGGGACGCTGTGATCAATACCTCAATGAGGGAAAAGCCCCGCGATCTTTTTTTAGTCCCAATTGGTAATATCATCGGCCGTTCCGCTTTGACCGTCTTTCCCTGTGGAATACAGGTCGTAGTCCTGTGTCCGATGCGCCCCCGGACTCTCATATTTGTACTCTCTTCCCCAAGGATCCAAGGGCTTCTTTTCCAAATAAGGCCCGTTCCAATTCCGCAGGTCCCCGGATTTGACGGAAAGGGCATTGAGCCCTTCGCTTGTGGAAGGAAACGATCCATTATCAAGCTCGTAGAGTTTGAGAGCCGTGGCGATATTGGAACGGATATCGGCTTGCGCCGCCTGGATCCGCGCTTGCTCCGTTCTGCCTGAGAGTCTTGGTAACACCATCGCAACAAGCGCCCCGATGATGATCACGACCAGCATCAGTTCAATGAGCGTGAATCCTACTTGGGGCTTTAAGAACCTCCGTTGATGTAAGCTTTCCATTTTTCCTCCATTTCCTTCACAGTGCGCATGTGTGTGGGATAAGCAAAAGGCAATGCCGCCCCAATGCTTTTCCCATCTCTTAGTTGACGACAGAAATAAATAAAACTATCCGACCCATACTTCTTGATCAGAAAATCAATGATGGATGCCGCTTGCACATAAAAAAGCTCGACGGCCGGCCGGGCGTTCATATTCCTGACATCCACCACCGTCAGATCTTCTAAGGAATACCCATTTCCATCTTCAAGGTAACTTTTCATGATAGAACGTACCACGTTCCGCTTCGCGGGCTCCTCCCACTGCGCAACCCCCTCATCGAGCCAAATCGGCACTTCTCCCTGAAATCCCACGTAATCACGAAAGATCAAGTGGGTAACTTCGTGCGACAAAAGGGATTCCAGAAAATCCTTTTTCCACTCATAACTTACAATGGTCTTTTTCGTATAATTGGCAAATCCCTCAGACCACTCCGCCTTTCCTGAATTCTTAAGAAAATCCTCTTTCGTTTTATAAATGTAGATCCTGGCTCTATGTTCCCACTGCCAGAAACCGGAGCGGCGTTCATATCCGAGATCTTCACCGATCTGTTTATAATATTGTTCCGCCTTCTTGAGCACCTCCTGAGCGAAAGAGTCTTCGCCAAAATGGAAGACGATGAAATGATCCCCTCGAATCTCCTTCCAGGGCTCTTTTCCCGGGGCAAAGGCCCCCAGCACCGCCCAAGAAAGGAGGGCTACCCATCCTAAAAAAATTTTCCTTCGGCCCATCATATTTTTTTATTTCACCATCATGTTGATTTCAAACATGGGGAGCAACATGGCGATCACGATGAACCCGACCACCATCCCCATCCCCAGGATCATCAGGGGTTCCAAAAGCGACGTGATGATACGGATCGCTTCATCGGACTCACGTTCATAAAAGTTCGCGATTTCCCCCAATGCCTCGTCAAGTTTTCCTGATTCTTCGCCCACACTCAGAAGATTGGTCATGAAGTTCGGGAAATGTTTTGACCTTTTCAAACTCTTCCCAAAAGATCCGCCCTCTTTGATGTCCTTTAAACATTTGAGAAGTTCATCCCTGAGGATCCGACTGCTCACAACGGGCGCCGCGTTCTGGATCGCCTCGATGATCGCGATACCGCTTTTAATAAGAAGTTCCAGAGTTCTCGTGAACCGTGCGATCTGGACCTTGAGCACGAACGTCCCGAAAACAGGCAGCCCTAGAACGAAGCGGCTCATGGCAACGCTTTGCTGGGCATTTTTTTTCCGGAGTCCCAATATCACAAAAATGGCACCCACGACCGCGACCCCCCAAACCCAAGGGTCCCGGACCCAGGCGCTCACCTGGATCAGTATCCTCGTGGGCAAGGGAAGCTCTCCGCCCAGTCGCGAAAAAACCCCTAAAAGCCGTGGCATGACAAAAGCCAGCATGAAAATGATCGTCCCGGCGCCCGTGAAGGCCATGAGTGCCGGATAGACCATGGAAGAACGTACCCGAGAGAGGATCTCTTCTTGTTTTTGGCGGTATTCCGTAATGCGCAGAAGGGACTGGTCCAAATTCCCGCTGAATTCACCGGCCGCTACCAGAGCGATATACAAGGGAGGGAAAAAAGCGGGGTATTTGCTCAGAGACTTTGAAAAAGGTGCCCCGTTTTTCACATCGTCGTAGATCCGGTCCAGCATTTTCTTGAAAACGGGATTTTCTGACTGTTCGCTAATGATCCCGATCGCCTTGAGGATCGGAACTCCGGAACGGATAAGACTCGACAGCTGCCTCCCAAAGGCCGTGATCTCTTTCCCCTTGATCCTTCTTCCCGAAGCCATGCCAGACTTGGATTTGATCCGCTCCGCAAAAGAAACCCCGGGGACGGCGTCCTCCTTCTCTTTCTTTTTCCCGGTAGTCGTTTGTTCGATCCGTATCGGAACGTGCCCGAGCCGGCTTACCTTTTCGACGGCTTCGTCCTTGTTCGCAGCCTCGATCGATCCTTCGATCGTTTGACCTTGTTTTTCTTTTGCTCGATATTTAAAAGTTGCCATTTTTCGTTCTCATGGTTTGTTGGGATGCGTTCTTTTTACTTTATTTTATTCTCTCCGCCTATGCTCCGGGCGAAATACTGGGATCAAGAAATATCTTCCTTGATGAATTGCGACAACTTAGCCCTGTCCGCTCCGGAAAGATCCAGAAAACACAACGAAACGTCATAATTCCCTTTTTCCGCCGATTCCACGACACGAACTGTTTTTGCATAGCACCGGATGGTGTTCTTATCCAGCGGAAGCTCGATCTCCAATTCCAGGACCGAACCCACTTTGGGCTGTTCAGGCGAAGTAAAAACGAGCCCGCCGGCGCTCAGATTTTTAGTCACGCCATATTGGTCTATTTTGAAATTCTTTTTTTCAAGCTCCGCCACGCCCAGGACACGATGACGGATGCTCACCTTAACATCCAGCCGCATAAAGGCACGCTTCTCTTCCCACCGGCCCTCTTTTTTTTCAGAGACAGGACCTCCGGACGATCCTGGTCCCAACAGGGAGGGCGCCGCCTCTAAAGGATGGGGTGCCGTTTTTTCTTCTTCGCTCATCATTTCATCAGGCGCAACTTCGATGATCTCTTCCGGGGTCGTATACCCCGCAATGACTTTTTGCCAACCACTCTGCCTTAAAGTACGCATCCCCTGCGAAATCGCGTAGCGGCAGATGTCACTGGCGGGTACCCGTTTCATGATCAGTTCGCGTATATGCTCATCGACAAGAAGGATTTCAAAAATAGCGATACGACCCCAAAATCCAGTGGAATTGCACTTTTCGCAACCCTTTCCCCTGTAAAGCGTTACATCATCCATGGAAGGCAGCCCAAGCTCTTTGACGATCTTCACTTTGATCTCGTCGTGCTTTCCTTTGTCTTCTTCCTTGCAATGCTCGCAAATGGTGCGTACCAAACGCTGTGCAATGAAAGCCTCCACGCTCGAGGCGACCAAATAGGGCTCCACGCCAATATCCACCAACCGGGTAACGCCGCTGGCCGCGTCATTGGTGTGCAATGTGGAGAAGACCAAGTGTCCCGTGAGCGCGACACGCGCCGCAGTTTCAGCCGTTTCCAAGTCCCGGATCTCCCCCACCATGATCACGTCCGGGTCATGTCTCAGGATACTTCTCAATCCTCTTGCGAAATCAAGGCCGATCGAGGAGAGCACTTGGATCTGGGTAACCCCCTCCATTTCGTACTCCACCGGATCTTCGATCGTGATGATCTTACGCTCATCGGTATTGATCATGCTCAGACAGGCGTAAAGCGTCGTCGATTTCCCGCTCCCGGTCGGTCCCGTGATCAAAACAATTCCATGCGGTTTTTCGATCAATTTCGAAAAGAGATCCGTTTCCTCTTTGCTCAGTCCTAATTTCTCAAGACTGAAAAGCCGGGTCATGGGAAGAAGCCGGATCACGATGCTTTCTCCGGACGGCGTGGGGATCGATGAAACGCGGAGGTCAAGGGTGTTGCCCGATATTTTCACGATGGCGCGACCGTCCTGGGGAAGGCGCTTTTCGATGATGTTGAGATTGGCCATGATCTTGATACGGGACGCGATGGACAGGATGAATTGTTTGATCTCGGGCGGCATATTGGTGTTATACAGAACGCCGTCAATGCGATAACGGACTTTGACCTTGCCGCGATAAGGCTCAATGTGAATGTCCGTGGCTCTTTTCTGGTTCGCATCCATCAGGATCTGATTCACCAGCTTGATCACGGAGGCATCGCCGGCAAGTTTTTCGATCTCTTCTACTTTTTCGGTCGCTTCCGCGGTAATCGCCGCCTGATTTTCCGAGGCAGGCGTCGTCTGGAGGATCTTCTCGATCGTTCCCGCCCCCAAACCGTACCACTTTTTGATCCCGTCAAGAATATCCTGCTCCCGCGCCAAAACCATGACGATCTCGTAACCCACAACGGTCTGGACGGCATCTTGTGTTCGGATATCGAAAGGAATGGATACCGCCACGGTCATCTTCCGGTTCTCAAGTTTGATCGGCAAGAACCGGTAGTATTCCGCGATCTTTAGGGGAACGCGATCGATCGCGTTTTTTTCGGTCCCAAGTTGGGAGGTCTCAATATGCTCGAGTTTTAATTTCGAGGCATAGATCTTTAAAAGGACGTCTTCCGTGACAAGCCCTTGGTGGATCAGAAGGGCCCCGAGTCCGCCGGCTGTCTGCCCGGACTTTTTGAGAAGGGGTTCTAGCACATCCTCCGTTACAATCCCCTGTTCCACAAGCGCTTCTGACAAGATTGAATCTAAATTCGAGCTCATTGATTGTTCCTCGCCCCATCGCTCCCAAAAGAGTTTCTTTCGAATCTCGAAAAATATTCCGCCTGTTGATCCTTCGAAAAGGTCCGCGTTTCCGCCTGGACCACCGAGCAACATATCCTCTATTGTATCGGCATCCCTCGAGCCCTTCTCAACCGGGATTCTATCCGCGAAGCGTCAGAGGACCAATGGCCCGATCATATAAAATTCTTCCTCCCCCCGCTTATCGCAATGTCCCGACAGGATCCCTTCGCATCCTTTGATCGTTTCTTCGATCGGAACATAAAAGCCTTTTTTTCCGGTATAGGCCTCAGCAACCGTAAAAGGCTGGGTCAAAAAATTCTGAAGTTTCCTTGCCCGATCGTAGATCAGGCGGTCCGCGGGGGAGAGTTCGTCAAGACCGATCACAAGAACGAGTTTGCGCAATTCCTCATATTTATAAAAAACCCGAAGCACCTCTTGGGAAACCTGATAATGCCGGAGCCCGACGACTTCCGAATCCAAATTCGCGCAGGAAGACTGCAAAGGATCGATCGCCGGATAAAGCCCCAACTGCACGCGCTCACGCGAAAGGACCATGAGAGAGTCGAGAAATGTGAAAATGGCGACTACCGCGGGATCTGTGAGATCGTCCGCCGGAACGTATACGGCCTCCACGCAGGTCACAGAACCCGAAAGCCCGTCCCCGCTCCGGATGCGTTCGTGAAATTCACTGGCCTCCGAGATCAATGTGGGTTGATAACCCGTCTCGGACGGCACGCGACCCAGAAGGGTCGAGATCTCGGCCCCTGCCTGAATGAAACGGAAAACATTGTCCACGAAGAGCAACACATCATTATTTTGTTTTTGCAACGTTTCCGCCATGGTCACCCCCGTCATCGCGACACCATACCGCGCGCCGGGAGGTTCGTTCATTTGTCCGAATGCGATCATCGTTTTGGGAAGGATCCCGTGATCGTGGAGCTCCCAAAAAAGCTCATTTCCTTCACGGATACGTTCGCCGATCCCTACAAAAACACAGGTCCCCTGGTGCCTTGTTACGATGTTGTGAATGATCTCAAGGGTGATCACGCTCTTCCCGAGCCCCGCGCCTCCAAGAACTCCTGTTTTACTTCCCTTGACCAAGGGAAAGAGAAGGTCGATGATCTTGATCCCCGTTTCCAGCACTTCAAATTTGCTTGCCGTGATCGCTTTGGGCCGTAACGTTGTTTCGAGATTATTGCGCCGGATCGACTTATACTCCTTTGCCTGGATGGGGCCTTTTTGATCGATGGGCTGTCCCAGCACATTGATCGCCCGGCCGTACATCGCATCCCCTACGGGGACCTGGATCGGATGCCCGAGAGAAACGGCCTTTGCATTACGCTGAAGGTTCTGCGTGGAATTGATCGCAATGCAGCGGGCAACCTGGCGGGCCCTGTGTTCCGCTACTTCCAAAAATATTTCCTTTTCATCGATCGTGTTGACCCTGAGAAGTCCATAAATAGCGGGAAGCTCTTCGTTCGACTTGAATTTCACATCGACCACGGGACCCTGGACCGCAATCACGCGTCCGAACGGCTGATCTTTCTCGGAATTATTCGGCATAAAGCGCCCTCGCGGCAAAAAGCTCCCTCATGCTCTGATCGATCACTTCATGACGGAATTTAAAATACTGAAGCCGCAGCTTTTGGTTCAGTTCTTGGATCTTTTGGGTGGCTTCCTCAAGGTGGGTAAAACGCGCTCCCATCTCCGCCAAGCGGCTCATACCGAAAATATCTCCCAACCTTTGCCCCACCCAAAGGAACGCGAGATATTCTAAAATACTGACTATGGAGGTCTCAAAAATAAATTGGGACATATCGGCCGGCTTGTTTTCCTCCGACTGGAGCCCCGTCAACGGAAGGAGGGAAGCCACTTCGATCCTGTAATTCACAAGGGAAAGCGCCTTGGGATAAATCACCTGGATCGCTTCAAAGTGCCCTTCTTGAAGCTGTCGAAAAAGATAATCCCTCAGTTCATAGGCCTGTGAGTAACGCGCGTCATCGACGATCCCGGGATAAGACGTAAAGGATACTTTGCAATGCCGCGCATAGACCTTCCCCTGTTCCCCTACGATCACCAGGCTGCCTCCGCGTTCCTTCAGAACGCCGAGAGCTCCATTCACAACTCGCGTATTCAGCCCCCCAAGAAGTCCCTTGTCGGAAGTGACCGCGACAACTCCCACGCGCCCCTTGGAAGAACCCAAGAAGGGATGCTCAACGCGCTCGAGGTCAATGGTGTTCAAAAAATCCCCCAAAGACTTCTCGAACGGCTGAAAGACCTTGAGCTTTTGTTCCAGCATCCGGAACTGAAGGACTGAAACGGACTTCATGGTCCCGAGGATCGAGTGCAGGTTATTATTGAACTGGATATCTTTTTTAAGTTTTAAGAGCGGGATCATGGACCCTTCGCCATCATTTTAAGACTGCAATTGATTGAAATAATCTTTAAGCTTCTGATCTATCCTTTCCCTCATTTCCTGTGTTAGTTTCTTTTCCTTCCGTAGAGACTGAATAAGCTCAGGCGCCGCAGAAGAAACGAACCGGAAAAATTCTGCCTTGAATTTTTTGATCTGCTCTGCCGTCAAGGGATCCAACAATCCTTTGTTGAGGGCATACAGGATGAAGATCTCCCCCTCCACTATCTGAGGCACGTGCCGATCCTGATTTAAAACGGCCGTAAGTGCCGCCCCCCGTTTCAAACGGGCCTCCGCTTCCTTGGAGAGTCCGGAAGTCCGTATTTGTGACATCTGCAAGAGCTCCTGGTAGTGCAGGTACTCGATACGAAGACTTTTACTGACTTCACGCATGGCGGACCATTGAGCCTTACTGCCGATACGTGAAACGGAAAGACCGAAATCGACCGCGGGACGGATCCCTTTATTGAATAGACTGGAGTTAAAATAGACCTGTCCGTCGGTCATGGAAATCAGATTGGTGGAAATATAACCGGTCACATCGCCCTGAAGGATCTCGACGATGGGAAGAAAGGTCATCGATCCTCCTTTGAGCTCGGGCTTCAAATAGCCCGCACGTTCCACCAATTGCGAATGACTGTAAAAGATATCTCCCGGATAGGCTTCACGGCCGGGGGCCCTCTCTAAAAGCAACGAGATCTGCCGGTACACCCAGGCATGCTTGGAAAGGTCGTCAAAAACGACCAGCACGTCACGCCCCATCTGCATGAAGTACTCCCCCAACATCGCGGCCGTGTAGGGCGCAAGATATTGCTCGGCAACCGGGGAAGGCGAAATACCGCTCACCACGATCGTGTAGGGCATCGCCCCCCCTTCGTTCAAGATCTGAACGACCCGTAAAAGACTGGCGTAGGGTTTCCCTATGCAACAATAAATACAGATCACGCCGGTGTGTTTTTGATTCAGGATCGCATCAATCGCGACCGTCGTTTTTCCCGTCAGCCGGTCGCCAATGAGAAGCTGCCTTTGCCCCAGTCCGATGGGAATTCCGGCATCCAACGCAACAGTTCCCGTTTCGAGCGTCTTTTCGACCGGAGAACGATCCATAATACCGGGGGCTTCAAAAAACACCTGGGAAAGAGCGTCTTGAGGGACCGGCCCCTTTTCATCGACGGGCTCGCAAATGCCGCTCACGATCCGGCCCAAAAATCCCTCCCCCACCGGAAGGCAAAGCGGTTCTGCGCGATTGTAAATTTTATCGCCGTTCCTGATCTCCCCGCCCATGCTGATCACGAGGATCTGGACATAATCTTCCTTAAACCCCATCACAACGCCCCGGGAACCATTTTCAAAATCCACAATCTGTCCGTTGACGCAGGAAGGGATACCGCTTGCGAGCACAATGAACTTACGCACGGATTCCACAATCCCGACTTCGTAGATCTCTACGTCAGAATGTCTGGCTTGATCCGCGGTTTTCTTTGAATTTTTCATCCCGAAGCATCTCTTTTAATTTCCAGGACAGGCTGCTGTCGATCACGACCGTCCCCATGGATAAACGAAACCCCAAGATCAATTTCTCGTCGATCTTCTCATCGATCTCAACCCTGCGACCGGTCTTTTCACGCAATTTTCCCTCCAGGGTCTTCTTTTGCGCTTCTGTCAGGGACGCCGCCGAGACCACTTCAACCCGGACCACATCCTCCGGCACATTGAGATGACTTAAACCTTCAAAATCCGAATCCAGGGCATCCTTGACCCATTCGGAATGCAGCGAATGATTCACCTTGCTCGGCAAAACAGCCTGCAAGAGCTGGAAAGTGACCTCGCGTGCTTTCGCGGTAAGTTCCTGGCACCAATTTTCTTCAAGGAGCTTGTGGGCCGACCGTGCCCGCTCCATGATCGCCTCGCTCTCTTTCCGAGCACGTTCGAGAAGCCCCTGTTTTTCTTTCAATCCTTCATCGATAAGCTGCTGGCGGACTTTCTCTGCTTCCGTTTTTGTTTTGGAAAATGTTTCATCGAAATAAGCGTTCGCCTCTTTCACTTTCTTCTTTGCCTCCGTCAGGTACTCCTCGGATTTCTGGGTCATCCCTTCAAGATTGGAGGAAGCCGTCCCAAAATGGCGTTTGATCACGCCCTTGAGGATCAAAACCAGCACCGCGAACACAGCAATTTGTATGAAGACCAACAGAAAAAAGATCATTTTTTTTCTCCCGAACGATTATGCGGGCGCATAGAGTTGAAAAAGCACGAGTAGCGCGATCACTGAGATAGCGGCGCCGAATATCAACAGGACGATCATTGCCGTAAAGATCTTCGGGGCCGCGGAGGGATTCCTTCCTAAAGCCTGGATGCTTGCATAGCCACCGGCCGCCAGGATCAATGACGGCCCCAGAATGGCGATTGCAAAGATCATAACTACCTCTAGGCCATGCTCAATGCCGCCCACTTTTTCTCCGTTCTATAATGGCCAATACCTGGTTGAAGAAAACACGAACAACGCCTTGCGAAACGTGGATCGCTTTCTGGTCGACGACAATCGTACCAGAACGTAACCGACTAAGCAAAGGCTTGTGATTCACGAGGATCTCAAAAGTCCCGTTCAGTCCCGGAAAGATGACCCGCTGCGCCTTCCCTTCAAACACCACGCCCCCCGGAGCTACAATGGAAACATCGAAAGAATGATCCAGGGCCATCAGGTCGCATCAGACGGGGGTTGTCCCGAATTCTCGTCGTCCTTGGAGGACGTCGTTCCGCCCTTATCCTCCGGAGAATCTTTGACCTGAGACTGCCATGTGAAGAAGAAGACGACACCCAAAAGGCCGATGAAAATCATGATGGCAAAAATAATGAACCAGGTCGTGGCCCGGGAGGGTGTCTTGAGATTGAGCTTGCTCTCGGCCAACATCTCGGGCGCAGGGGGCGCTCCGACCGCTACAAGCATTTTCTCAAGCTTGGCAATATCTTCTTTGACCTTTGCGACCACAATAAGGTTGGCCCTGTAAAGTCCGATGTGGAGTTCTTTATTCACAGATTCATCCGCCTGCGATGTGGCGATCCGATCAAGTCTCCCGTAAATGGTATCCGCAACGATCTTTGCTTGATCAAAATACGGAGTTTCTTTCAAGCGGCTCATGATCTTTTCCGTCTGAGCCTTCAACCCTTTAAGCGTCTCCTCGGGAATAAACCAGATGTCCTTTAACTCCACCTCGAAAACGCGGGTTTCTTTGGGTTGTAACAGGACCTTATCTTTGTAAACAAAGTAGATGGATTTCACTTCGTCAAACCCGAATTCCAAGTCCCCTTTATCCATCACATCATCGGGCTTTGTTTCCTGAGGTAAATAAACCTTGACGGGAACTTCCTGACTCTTCGTATCCGAGGGATTGACCACCACCACGCGCACGATCACGCTCCCCGAAGTGTAGGAAACAGCAATGATAGGTTCTTCCGAGTCCCCCAATTTCGCTTCGATCGTTTTTTGGACAATATCGACCCCGGTCATGATCGCATCCGATTTCCGCCGCAGATCTTTGACCGAAGGAGCTTCGCTGATGGCCTTGGACATCAATTGCGAGAGATCATACCCTTCTGCCCCCGCCAAATTTGAAAGTTGACTGGAAATGGAATTCACCACTTGGGTGACATCCTTGATTCCCGTGTCTCCTTTCATCATATCCTTCATTTTATTCGGCAGGTCTACGACAACATCTTTGATATCGTTCATCTGTTCTTTGATCCCTGCAATATCACCCCCCTTGGTCATCGCCGCCTCGATGCCCTTGATCGCATCAAGCGCCTTCTTCGCAGCGGTCTCGGCACCCGGCGCGGAGGCCACAAGCCCGGCGATCGTAGTCAGCGAAGTCGATTCAATGAACCCGGAGCCCCCCACCAGCCCTCCCGTCGTGTCTTCGCTCACCACGAAAGTGTACGCTTTCCCTGCCTGGAACGCGCTGGGATCCGGTTTAAAAGAGAAAGAATAATTCCCCGGGTTTGATTCGCTTTCGATCATGGGCCCGCTTGCAACGACCTGTTTATTCAGATGGTTATAAATGCTCAGGACCGGGAAGAGGCTGGGAAGGCCCTGCGCTGAGATCGTTACAGTATCGCCGGTAAGAGCGGGATTCGGCGTAGCGGTGGTCTTCCATGAAAACTTTTCGGCCGTTTTTCTCAGCTGCTCGCCTGCGTCCAAACTCTCCTTTGCCCCCTCCTCTAATGCAACGAGTGAAGCCTGGACACTGTCGTTAAAAGCCTTCAACGTGGCATCGATAGCGGTTTTCTGTTCCTCCAATTTAGTTTCGATGGTCTGCGTTTGCGCCGCGAGAGTTCCGACGATGGTTCCTGTCTGCGCCGCAAGCACCGCTTGGATCCCGCTCTCAACTTCCGACATCGGTTTATCCAGAGCGTAATCAATCTTGTCGATAGCGTCTTGCAACTTTTTCGGCGTCGTGATCTCAAACGCTGTCGGCGTTTGATACCAGATGTCAGCAAGCACTTGGCTTGCGAGCTGAGTCTGGACCTTGGCAACATAGGTAACCCCTGCTTTCAAACCGAACGATGCTGTCGCATTGTTGATCTGCGCATTCCACAACCCTGTCTCCTTACTCCCGGTCATGCTCAAGGAGATCGGGGCTCCGCCGTTCAAGATCGTTGCTCCCTCATAGATCCAGACCCGTGCATTTTGCACACCGGTCAAAATGCTTCCGTCACGTGTCAGCCAGGCCACGATGTCCAGCCGATCCACCTCAGGATCGTAAGTGAATCGTCCTTCTGAGGCGTAGATGTGCACGGTGCTCGTTTCCATCAAAAGCTCGTAGGTCGGATCCAACGGAAGCGGAGGATCCTGGGTCGGGTTATTCTTACTCAATGTAGCAACCTGAGGAAGATCGCCGTACCCCGTCTTCGACCAGGTCGCAACCCAATTGCCTGCGGGTGTCGGGACAATACGTGTGTAGCCACCCGGATCAAGCTGAGTCACGCCGATCCCCGCTTCCTGCCATTGAATAAAATCGGGGTCGATGGTCTTGACTTCAAGGACTCCCAATTCTCCAAGTAGATTATAGGTGGACAGATCGCGGATAATCCATTTGACCTGATAATAATCGATCTTGAAGGAAGCATCGGAGGCGTCATAAACTTCTTCGTCATTGACATCCATCACGCGAACTTTGACAGTATTGTATCCCGCATATTTTCCATTTCCGTCCTTGAGCACCGCATCCGGAATGTCCCAGTAATAGGTCCCGGTCGTGTTCGGGGTACTGGCGATGATCTCGTGGATGTCCTGATCAAAATCATCATTTGAGTACTCCAACTTCACGTTAGGAATGGTGCCGGCCGTCGTCCAAGCAATGGTCTGCCCCTCGCCCACCGCGTACACGGATGTCACCCACCGTTCGTTCCCATTTGGAGAAGTAATGGAGAAATCGCCGCGGATCTTGAATATGTTGTCGGAAACGTCATACACGTCGAGATTGGTGGCATCAGCCACTTTCACACGAACGTTCGGTGAAATGTCATCATCAACGTTCCAAGTATAATGACGCTGAATAGTGTTATTGGCTCCGTCCTGTTGTAAACCGTCGGCGCTGTAATTCTTGGTTACTCCGGGGTCGATCTCGGTCCAGGAGACTGTCTCGGGATCACCCAATTCTTTTGTGTAATAGAGCCTGATAACCGGGATCGTGCCGCCCCACGTCCATGTGATGTCTCGAGGTTCGTCCACCCTCCAATCCTCTCCGCCATTTGGGGTCACAACTGTGAAATTACCAACGATCTGGAAGGTGTCCGTGACTGTTAGCACATCGCTTTCACCCGCGCGGGCATCCATGATCCGTATCTTGGCCTGGGCCGCAGGAGTGTCTGGGATATTGTTCCACACGAAAGAAGCGTCACAAGGCGTGGCGGGAGCCACAGGCGTGCAATTCGGCGCGCTCGGAGTGATCTCGTTCAGATAACCACCTGTCCCGTTGTTCACGTCATAATGGATCTTGACGGGATCCATGGTGCCGTAACTTTGCCACCGGATCGTAAAACTTTGGCCGATCAAGGCTTTGTCGGTCGAAACGGGCGCCACCGGCACAAGTTTTCCGCGAATCCTGAAATCAGCGGCCGAGATATCAAAACCGTCATCACTGGTGCTTTTCACCTTGACGCGAACGGTCTTTCCGATCGCGTTCGGCACGGTCCAACTATAGGTCGCACCAAATCCGGTTCCGTTCGCTACGGATGGTTGGATCTCGACAGGATTCGTGAAAGTCGCTCCCCCTGTCGAATATGACAGCTGCACGTTCGCGACCGTTCCTATATTAGTCCACGTGATCGGTATCACGTCACCTACTTCGTAAGTGGCTCCGCCGTCCGGAGTGCTTATATCGAAATCAGAAATGATCTTAAAATTATTATCGGAGTCATCGTAAGCAACACCATCCGAGGCGTCGACGATACGGATCTTCGACATGCTCGAAATAGTATCCGGAACACCGCCATTCGCGGTAACCCAACTGTACGATCCCGTATTATTCACCGTGGCGATCGTTTTATCATAAGGCGCGCCGCCGGTAGTCGTATAAGACAGTGTGACCTGAGGCGTTCTCGCTTCCGAGGAACTGCTGTTCCAGGTGATGGTGTAAGGAGTCCCGACTTCCAGTTTTTGGGTCTGCGCGGGATCGGCGTCTCCGTTGGGCATCAGAACTGTGAATTTTGGAATGATATTAAAAGCCGGTGAAATAACATAGGCAGGATTGTCCTCCGGATCCATGACCCGGAGATGAAGATTGACGTCCTTACTGTCTTCAATATCGGGCACGGTCCAGTCATAGCAACCGTAGGTAACGCTTCCGCAATCCGCCCTCATGTTCGATACGAGACCGTCTGCCGTAGGCTCAATGAATCTTATGTCGCCTTGGAGATTGCCCGTTCCCGAAAGAGCCTGGGGGGAATACTGAATCTTGACCTGAGGAATATTACCGTTCTTTTCCCAGAGGATCCTGAAAACTTGTCCTACCTCGAGTTTCTGCCCTTCGACGCTCGGCTCAAGGATGGAAAAATTCGCCCGGATCACAAAGGGACTGGAAGATACACTGAAGGCATCCGGGTCATCCGAGTCTTTGATACGGATCCTTGCATGCGGGGTAACGACGTCTAAGGAAACGTCCCAAGTGCTGTAGAGTCCATTTTTGTCTACGCCAGAAGCGATGGGCTGATTATAATTGGGGCTCGGTTGATCGCCGTCAAGCGCAAGGTCGATATCAACGGTCGAGAGCAAATTCCCGTCATGATTCCAATGGATCGCATAGGTGTTGCCCACCGGAACGATCGTAGCCGCTCCTTCAGGATCCGTGACATCGAGAAAAGCCATGATCTTGAATCCTGCCGGTGATTGATTCACGATATTGGGACCTGAGGCATTCCGGATCTCCATATAAGTCACCGGAGACATATCATTGGGAACCGTCCATACGAACGTCCCTGTATTCGGAATATCATAAACATTTCCTCCCGGGACCGTTGGGATCGGGTTCAGAATACCTACGGGAGTTCCTTTTCTGTAATAGAGATTCACGGGTCCCGTACTGCCGTTATTCAACCAAGTAACGGACCGCGTCGGGCTAGCTACGTTCCATTTTTCGCCGCCGACCGGCGAGGTGAGTCTCAGATCACCGCCGATCGAAAAAACGGGCGAAAGCTTATTCGTATCGCTATCCGTCGCATCTTCAATCTTGATCTGCACGGTCGAAGAGATGGCGTCCGGCACTGCCCAAGGATAGACATTCTCTATCCCCGAGGCGGCATTTGCTATCGGTGTTTGATTGATCAAAAGCCACGGCTCGGCCCCTGTCGGTGAATAACGCAGGTTCACATTCGCAACATCGCCCGTCGTGATCCACTTGATGTCGCGTGTCGGATTCGCGATCTCGCCCTCGGTCACGCGCCAAATTTCACCAAGCCCCGGCGCGGTAAAGTCGAACTTTCCTACGATCTTGAAGGCCAGCGAAATCGCGGGAACGGTCCCGCTATTGGCGGTGTGATCGCTGATCCTGACCTTGGCGACCGCGGTGGCCGTAGACGGAACCATCCATTGCTTGGTCCCTAGCGAGCCCAGAACGCCGTCCGCAATAAGCTGGGGCGCCCAAGTGACCCCGTTGTCCAGTGAATAAGCGATATCAAGGGTCGAGATCGCTCCGTCCCTGTGCCAAGTGATATTTTGAGGAGTCCCCGCATCCCATCGCTCGGTTCCGTTTGGCGTGTCGATGTGGATCACGCCGGCGATCTTCACCTTCACGGAAGTCGCCGCCGCGTCGGAATCGTCGACATCGACTATTTTGAGAAAAATATTTTGAGAAATACTATCGGGGATCTTCCATAAGAAGGGCGATCCCTCACCGTAGTTGTCCGCTTCGGCGCCGTTCTCTTTGCGGACGAACAGCGCATTCACTTCATTTCCCTCCGTGAAATATTTGATATCCAACGCGCCTACGGTCCCTAACGTGGCCCAGCTGATGTTCGTCTGATCATTGACGAAGAAGACTTGTCCCTCCGTACTGGGGTTGGTCCAGGTAAACCCGGACCGGATCGTAAAGAACGGACTGATGGTGAAAACATGGGTCGGATCGCTCAAATTCGTGATCTTGACCCTGACCTTATTGAGGGACTTTTTGTCAGGGATACGCCAATTGAAGGTGGTACCCCCGACCGCAGAAGCGGGATTACCCGCCGAATCCTTCACATAGTTAGGAGTCGTACCGCTGGTATCGGGATCCGTAAAATCATAAGCGTCAGCGGGATCGATATCATATTCGATCTTGACGCTCGGGATCGTGCCATGCTTGGTCCACTGCAATGTTTGATCGCTTGTGATAAGCCACACTTCCCCGCCCACGGGGTTATTGATGTCGATCTTGCCGCGGATCTCGAAAGACTGGTCAGACACATCGGAGTTCGTAAAAACAGTGGTGTTGTCGTAAAGAGGGTCCACGATACGGACTTTCACATTCGTCCCGATCTTGTTCGGGATCGGGGTCCAGGTATAGCTTTGATCCGTCGCGGGAACAGTTATGATATCGAAAACCTCTGATTCGTTACTGAACCCGTTCGTGGAATACTGGATCTTTGCATTCGCGATCGATCCGTGCCGCTCCCACGTAATGGGAGTGGATCCATCGACTTCGAAAACTTGACCCGAGCCTCCAAGGGGCGCGAGCAGCTTAAATCCGCCGAGGATCTTAAAAGCCGGTGAATCCGTCACATCCGCCTGTCCGGCCGTATTGGGGCTGATCCTGACCTTCACATTATTACCGATATTACTCGGGATCTTCCACGAGAAGGACTGCTCCACACCGTCATTGCCCGCCGGCAGGTTCGCAGCGCTTTCATTCCCGGGCCCCGTAACGGCCAGGGGCGTTGTGAAATTATCCAAAGAATATTCAAGCTTCACAGTCCCCATTGTGCCGGACGGTGTCCACTTGATGAGATTGACATCGTCCACCTGCCATCTGTCTATCCCGATCGGAGAACTAAGCGTCAACTTGCCCCGCAGATCGATCTGCCCCGAAACAGCCACGACAGTCGGTTTGGCAGCATTCATATTGACCGCCCGGATCCAAACGCTCGGGTCGATCGGATTCGTGCCCGAAAGATCATACGGGATCACCCAAGGGTATGTGGTCCCACCGAGATCGGTATCAATATCGATGAACCCGGTGGAGTCACTGACCTTAGAATACTGGAGTTTGACGAGCGGGATCGTACCGGTCTTGATCCAGGTGATCGTCTTGGTATCGCCGACATACCACGTGCTGTCCCCGGCTTCGGGCAAGGCCGGGTTGAAGGTCAACTTCCCCTGGATCGTGAAATTATAATCGGAACTGTCATAATTCGTCGTGTCGGACTCGTAAACGACACGGACGCGGACCGTATCAGAAATGCTGTCTGGAACCGCCCAGTCCCAGCTCTTCTCAAGCGTCGTATCGGTATACCCTGAAGAATCCAGATTTGAAGCGCCTGGGATCTGCTGGTAAGCACCGCCATCGAACGAATATTGCAACTTGACCGTGGTCACCGTTCCGGCGACCGACCACCGGATCGGCGTCTTGGCTGTACAAGGATCCGGACAGACCGTCAACTTGTCTGTAAGCCCGGGATCCGCATTTCCGTTCGGCGAGAGAATATTGAAATTCGGCCGGATCTTAAAAGTCTCCGCAGACTCATTCCAGTTATCCGTATCGGCAATATCGATCACGCGAACCTTCACGGTATTGGAGATAGAATTCGGGATCGTCCATGACTTAACCCCGCCATTCAATATGTTCTCGGCGCCGATCACATCCTGCCAGTTCCCTGTCTCCCCGCCACCGTTCGTGGAATATTCCAGCTTGACGCGGAGTGTGGTGCCATCCGTGGTCCAGGTGACATCCTTGGAATCGCCAACGGCCCAGACCTCGCCGTTGTCAGGACTGGTGATGTCCAAAGTGGACTGGATCGCGATTGGCGCAGAGAAACTCACGGTTTCGGGGTCCGTGTAATCCGAGATCCTCACGACGATGTTCGGAGACGTTGTGTCGGGAACATTGCTCCACAAAAATTGTTTGTTCGCAGCCGGCGTTTGGTCTTTGATCTGATTGTTAAAGGCGCCACCGTTGATCGAATACCAGATCGTCACATCGGCGAACGATCCAGTCTTGTCCCACTGGATCAGGTAATTTTGTCCTTTTTTAAGCATGATCTTTTCAGCCGGCGGCGTTTCCGGAGGCGCCGTCAGGACAACGGACCCGACGATCTTAAAAGTGCCCGGCGACAGGCCGAAGACCACTTCCCCGGCGCTGGCTTTATCCACTACCTTGATCTTCGCGGTCGAAGTGATGGTGTCATCAACGGCATTCCACGATATCCCCGCCGGGCCAAGGGCGACATTCACGTCCGATTGGATCGTGTTGGGATAGCCGTCCGTACCTCCGTTGAGTGAATAACGAATATCGACCAGCTGGGTCTTTGTGCCCGTTACCGAGAACTTGATCAAATTCGGATTATTAGAACCGACCTTGACACGAGAGCCGCTCGCCGGTGTCGTAACCGTGATCTGAGGCCGAATGCTGAACGGCGCAGCCGAAGCGTTCACGATCTCGGGGAACGCCACATCCTGGATACAAATATAGGCAGTTTCCGTCCGTTCATCCGCAACGCTGGGCCACACATAAGTGTTCGAACCACTCGTATGGCTTCCGTTGCCGGACACGATATTCGTGTAATTACAAGCCCCGGCAAATGAAGTTTTATAGCCGATATTCACATCGGGAATGGTTCCAGACGCATCCCAGGTGATGTCTTTGTTCGACTCGCCCACATACCATATCTGGCCTGATTCCGGAGCCGTGATATCGAGCGCGCCGACAATCTTGAAAGGATTCGTAGAAATGTACTGCACATCGGCCTCAGAACCCGTCCCGCGGATCCTAACCTTGGCCGCCGCACTGATCTTGTCTTCGATCTCAAAATTGGCCTCGCCGTTGCAGGTGATCTGGCCTACCTGCGGCGTACAATTGGTGACGGTCGAACTCGGTTTGACGACGAGAACGTCCCCTGCGCCAAAGGTTCCGTACCTTGAATAGTGAAGTTCGACCGGCGAAAAAGTCCCGGTCGAAGTCCACTGGATCTTCGGCGTCGTGCCGACGGCCCAGCTGATACCGCCGTTCTCGGGCTGCATAAGCACGAGCTTCCCCTTGATCCGGAACGCTTTGGTGGATTCATCCTTCACATTCGTATTTTCTTTATGACGGATACGGATCATCACATTATTGCCGATCCTGTCGGGGACGTCCCAAGGGAACGTAAAGTCCGCACCCTGCGGATTGGCGGTCGAAGAACCGTTATAGATCCTGTTGCCGGCGGGATAATCACCGTCGGGATAGCTCACCCCGCCGTTCGTTGAAAAATGGATCTCTACATTGTCAACCGCTCCGAACTTCTGCCAGCGGATCGTATAGACGCTCCCCACCTCCATCGTGAGGGTGCCGGGATCCACTTCGTGTCCGGTCGGCGCGATGAGCGTCACCGTACCCTTGACCTCGATCGGCGTGCTGATCCCCTCGACCACGCTTTGCGTGTTGGGGGTCACAGCTTTCGCCTTAATCCGGCCGGTAAACCCGCTTGTCAACGCCGTGGTCCCGGGATTCAAGGGCCACTCAAATGAATAATTACCCTCCCCATCCGGAACTCCCGTAGCGTCCGAAATGTTGATCGCGGTTGGCGTGATCTTCACATAATGGTTCGCGGCTCCGTCATACGAATACCAGAGATCCGCCGTTTGGATATCTCCCTGCTTTTTGAACTTGATGATCTGCGGGACATTCACGCCCCATGACTCGTTACCCTGACTCGGCGTCGTTACGATCAGCCTCCCGAGGATCGCGAAATCACCTTCCGATTCGATCACTGTTCCCGCTTCGTTCAAGGGATCGAATTGCGTGATCCGGATCTGGTTCGTATTATTGAGATCGGCCAATGTTCTCGGGACCGGGTTCCAAATATAATTACCCGTATTTTGGGTGTTGTTCGTGATCAAATTCCATGTCGGACTCGGGTCCCCGGAATTATTCGTGTAATAAAGCGCCACCTTCGTGACGCCGGTCACCAGGTAATTGTTCCAGCGGATCGTATATTCCTCTTCCGAGTAGGCTGTATGCCCGTTCTCAGGATCCGTGATATCGAACGGGGCCCCGATTTTGAAGATCTGCGCGGCCGCAAGCGGCAATGTCTTCTGTTGCGTCCCTCCGACCGAATAAACGTCGGTTTCATTATTCGCGTCCGTGATCTTGATGACACCTTTGTTCGTCACCTTCCCGGGCATCGGATTCCACCGATAGGTCATCACACCCGTAGAGCCGGACTGCACCACGGTCGTGATCGGCGTATTGGTGTCCCATTCGTCCCCCGAATCCGCGACGCCGTCGACGCCCAAGCCTTCGTTCAGATCATAATAGATCTTCACGTTCGCGATCGTCCCGTTGAACGACCACTCAATATCGTTCGTCGTTGATTTCGCTTTCCAACTCGTACCATTCAGAGGTTTCGTGAGCGTCAATCCTCCGATGATCTTGAAACTTCCGGAATCGACCTTCACGTTCGGATTCACCGTGTCGATCACCCGGATCTTCACCGACCCATTGATGTCGGGCACGTTGTCCCATTCGGTCGATCCGGCGTTATTGGAGACTGAAAGGCCCGCGTGGATCGTGCCCGTAAAGGTATTCGCGTTATTGAGATCATACAACACATTCACGGTCGTCAGTTTCGTTCCGGTATAGGTGAACGCGACCGGGTTGTCGTTCGAGAACGCGATGATCCGAAGGTTCGTATTGATCGAAGGATCCAGCGTGATCACGGGGCGAACCGAGAACGTCGCTGAGTCGCGGCCGGCCGTCATATCCGCGGGGTAATCCTTGAAATAGATCCTGATCTTGGAGGCTTCATCGTTTTCGTCCGCCACGCTTGTCCAACTGTAGGACTCGGTCGCTTCATCGCAATCCACTTCTACCGGTGTCGAAGAATTAGGAATGTCCTTCCAAAGGTCCCCGTTACTATCGTAATACTGCAGCATCACTTTCGGCCACGATCCGTCAGTCTTCTGGGCGGTCGTCACGTTCCAGGTAATCGTTTGCTGGGTCCCGACATTCCAGACACTTGTACCGGAAACAAGAGGAGCGGTGATCCCGGTTACCTTAGGACGGACCTTGAATACCGAGGTCGACATGTCACTCAATGCTGCGGCCGCGGGCGCCTGGGTCGTGCTGATCCTGACCTTATAATTTTCAGACACCTTGAACGGCGCGGTCCATTCCGTCGGGCCGTAAGCCAGTTCATCAGGATCAATACCTCCCGTGATCTCCACCGGATCGGAAAAATCCCCCTTCGCGGAATATTCGATCTTAAGGAGCCCGATCGACCCCGCTTTGGTCCATGTGATCGGGATCGCGTTGCCGATATATTTGATCACGGTGGCATTCGGGGCCGTCAGGTCCAGCTTGCCTTTAATGATATTATTGACCGCGGACTCGCCGGAGACATTGTTGTTATTGAAGTCCTCCACCTTGATATCGATATCTTCAGAGATCTCGTCGGGAATGTTCGTCCAGGTCCACGGGCTCGAGTTCACGCCTTCCGCGGGAGAGATTTCGATCCATGTACCGCTATCGTCACAACCCGTGCCCGTCACATTCGTACAGCGGTAAAAAATCTTGTGCTTTGTGATCAAACCGCTCGTCGTCCAGGAGATCTGCTTATTCCCGGTCACTTCAAGATCCGTTGACCCGGATGGCAACACATTTGAGATGCCGCCTTTAAGTTGGAATCCTCCGGAAGTCCCAAAGACCGAAACTTGTGTGCCAGGCGTCACGACCTTTACTTTGAGCGTACCTGTCTTCCCGGTTGTAAGGGTCAAAGCCGCATCCGGAGTCCAGTCATACCAGTACTCCCCCGTCGCTCCGTCATTCGGCACTCCGGAAATATCGAGCGGTGTCGTATTGACGGGACTCAATGTGTAGTTTCCTTCGGTGCCGTCGTACGAATAGTAGACATTCACGGATTGAAGAGCGCCTTTCTTTTTGAACTTCACGCGGTGGGGCGCGCCTACCGCCCATTCATCATTCGAGGGAACTGTCACAATCAATTTACCTTTGATCGAAAAATCGCCTTCAGACGCCACATAGGTGCCGGCTTCGTTCAAGGGATCATATTGAGCAACACGGACGCGGTTCTTATTGGCAAGGTCTGCAAGAGCGGACGGGACCGGGTTCCATTCAAAACTGCCCGTGTTCTGGGCGCTGGTCGTGATCGGCGTCCAGACCACTTCGGACGCATAAGGATCGTTGGTGTAGTAGAGCGAGACCGCGTTCACTCCATTAATACTGTAGTTGTTCCATGTGATCTCATAGCTTTCCTCGGCGTAAGCCGTATGTCCGGATTCAGGGTCCGTGATATCGAACTGCGCTCCGATCTTAAATGCCGTGCCAACCGCGGAAACGAATTCCTCATCATCCGCGTCCGTGACCTTGATCACACCCTTGTTCGTTACCGTATCCGGCATCGGGTTCCAGGTCCAGGTCATGGACCCCTGGGAATTATAGGGCTCAACCTGGCTCTTGGTGCCGATGGGTGTCTTATAATTATAGTCATCCGCATCACCGGCAATGCCATTGGCGCCCTTTCCTTCATTCGGGTCATAGTAGATCTTGAAGTTGATGACCGTCCCGTTGAAGGTCCAGGAAATATTATTGGTCGTGGATTTCGAGAGCCAGGTCACTCCGTTGATCGGGGCCGTCACTCCAAGACCGGCTACGATATGAAAAGCCGGGGTATCATCGCGAACAACGGGGTTCGTCGTATCGTACACGCGGATCCTCACGGCGTTATTCACATCGGGCACGTTGTTCCACGCAACCCCGGCCGCGCCGGCCGTCACGCTCACGCCGTCGGCGATCACGCCCGCATAATCATCCTCGTTCCCGGGGATCAGATCGACACCGGTACCGTTGAAAAGGTCGTAGCGGACATTGACGCTCGAAGATTCCAACTGGGACCCGGTGTAGGTCCATTTGACAAAATTGGGATTATTCGAAAAAGCGAGCGGCCGGATATTCTGGTCAAGCGCGGGATCCAGCGTGATCTCGGGACGGATCTTGAAATTCGCCGATTCCATGCTCGCGTTTGTGTCATTCGGATATTCATCGAAGAAGATCTTGAGCTTGACGGTTTCGCTGAACTCGTCCGCCACGCCGTCAGCCCAGACGAAGTTATTGATCCCGTTCGCGCAATCGAATTTGACCGGAAGTCCTGCCTGAGGATGACCCGCCTCATATACAAGATCGGTCCAACTGCCGCCCTGCACCAAATACTGGAACTGCACTTTGGGCAAAGACCCGTCCGTTTTTGTCGCGCTAGTCGCCGAAAAGGTGATCGTCCGCTGTTCTCCGACGTACCAGACCGACAATCCCGTCAAAAGTGGCGAAGTAATACCCGTGATCTTCGGCCGGACCCCGAAGACCGCAGTTGAGGTATCCGAAAGCTCGGTCCCGGTTGGTACGCTAACATTGCTGATCTTGATGCGGAAATTTTCAGACACCTTGGAGGGCGCCAGCCAGACCGGGTTAAGGAAATTCGTACCATCATTGCCCGACGGGAACGACGGATCGATCGTCACAAGATCCGAGGAATCGCCCTTGGCCGAATACTGAACAAGCAGGTTCCCGATCGTCCCCAGCTTGGTCCAGGAGATCGGGATCTGGTCCCCGATATAAAAGGTCTGCGGTGAATCGTCCGGGGTCTGAAGATCCAGCGTTCCTTTAATAATGTTGTAATGGGTCGGATTCACGTAATTCGAATCACGGTAAGTGTTGACGTTGTTATAGTCCGAAACACGGAAAAGGACTTTATTGGAGATCGTATCAGGAATGGTGAGCGGGGACGCTGAAGGCCCCCATGTCCAGGTCCTTCCGATACCGTCCGCGATCCCGTCTACACCTCCCGCGGGCGTGATCTCGATCCAGGACGGCGCCCCTGACATCACATAGCTGTATTCCACCTTGAATTTGAGAAAACTTCCGAGCGGCTCCCAGCGGATCTGTTTGAGCCCGCCTACCACAAGATCCATCGCGTTCGTAGGGGTCACATTGTTGATCGAACCACTGACCTGGAATCCCCCCGCGGAAATGCCGACTGAAACACCGCGTTGCTGTTGCGGATCGTCCGCTTTGACCTTCATTTTCCCGCTAAATCCGGCCGTTAAGTTGGCATCGTCGGGAATGATGGGCCACTGCCAGACAATGTTCGTGTCGTCCGGCTGCGCCGAAATATCCACTAATCCGCTGATATCAACCTCGTCGGTAAAATCGCCTGTTGCGGAATACATGATAATGACCTTTTTGATCGCGCCGGTCTTTTTGAAAATGATCTCGCGATTGAGATCGCGAAGTCCCCACCGCTCGGCATCCGACTGGTCACCTTTCGGGAACACCACCGTGATCGGGGCCTCGATCACGAACGCAGTCCCGGCTCCCAAAGTTTGGACCGCCGCATTATCAGGATCGGACTGAGTGATCCTTAAGCGAAGATCGGCCTGAAGATCTTCGTAGGCTTTCGGGATGCGCCAGATAGCTGCGCCGGTGTTGCCGACCGCGTTCAGCGGATTGCCGGCGGAATCGAGCACGGGATTCCATGTTCTGGCCCCGGAGTAATTGTTGGAGTATTCCAGTTTCATTTTGGTATTAGACGAAGGCCCCTTATCTTTCACCCAAGTGATCTCATAGTCCGTACCTGCGGTAACGACCTGGCCGTTCGACGGAAGGAGATTGCTCACCAGAGCGCCGCGTTTGAATTCCGTGCCCTCGCTGAAAACGTAGGTCAGACTGCTCGTCAGTTCGTTATTATTGACCAGGATGCTTGCCGTGTTCAGCACCATATCATCGTTCGTACCTCCGGCCGGCCATGTATAACTGCATGCTCCTCCTCCGCAATAAGTCGCGGCGGCCACATTGTCCGCGATCTGCACATAATCATCCGGGAATACTCCCGCTCCGGCTGCGACACTGTAATAGAGGTCAAAATTGACGATCGACCCGGTATACTGCCAGCTGATGTCCATATCAGTATCCGCCGTTTTATTGACGCCGCCCTGCGGGACCTGGTAGACGATGCCGCCGCGGATCGTGAATTTGTTGCTCAGCGCGTTCACCGCCTCATACCCCGTTTCTGCATCCTGCACCTTGATCTTCACGATATTGCTGATCGCGTTCGGGATCGTCCAACTGTATCCCGTCGCCCCCGCACCCACCGCCACCGGCGTCCCGCCGTTGATCGGGTCCGCTTCGTAATTGGTGCCGTCTGCCGCATAATAAATGTTCACGCTTGTAACACCCGTCCCCTGGATCTGGCTCCACTTGATCAAGTTGTCATAGGTCGTTTGCACGGTAAGCTGCTGGTCCAGGGTCGGTGCGTCCACCTGCAATTTCGGCAGGATCTTGAAGGTGTAGGGCGCCGTGAATGTCGTCTCAGGATAGTTCACATCCGTGATCCGGATCTGCGCTGCGTTCGTCTTCACATCCACCGGGATCCCGCTCGTCCAGTCGAACGAATTCGCGCCGTTCCCGTGGCCCCCCGAATCCGCCACCACGTCACGCCACCCCGTCCCGTCGTAAAATTCGATGCGTACGTTCGTCACTGTTCCCGTCGCGCTCCACACGATCTGACGGTCCGTATCTCCCGCATACCACGTCACCCCGTCCGAAGGGCTCGTGATCTGCGTGATCTTCCCCACGATCTTGAACGTACCACCCGTCATCGCCGCCACTTCCGTCGGCGAATCCTTCACGCGGACACGGAACTTGACCTGCCCGCTGATCTCGTCGGGAACCAGCCAGTCATAGATCCCCTGCACCCCGTCCGCTGAGTTACTCGCCGTGGGAGGAACAGCTTCTACAACTCCCGGATCCCCGAATCCGCCGCTCCCGCTCTTGTCAAAATCAAAGGTTACTAACTGCCGGTAACTGCCGGGATAGGTACCCGTCGGCGTCCACTTCACGTCGTAATGTTGCCCGACAAATACGTGCGTCACCGTATCGTTCGGCCAGTCCAGGGCAAGTGAACCGTAGATCTCGATATTGTCGGTAGATTCCGCTTTCACCGTGTCATTGGCCGCGTCCTGAACACGAACACGCACCTGATTACCGATCTTGTCAGGGATCGACCATTGATAACAGGGCACCGGCGTACAACCGGACTGGCCGTCCACCGCGCTTCCCGTCCAGATCAGGTTCTGCGGATCGGGATAGGTCCCGCCGCTCTCTTCCCCGCCGTTCGTCGAATAATGAAGTTTGATGTTCTGGATCGCGCCGTAAGGCGTCCACTGGATCTTGTAGACCGGACCTCCGTACCTCAGTGCTACTCCTAACCCCGTCGGCGCATCCATCGTGAGCGACCCCTTCACCTCAATATATCCTGGGCCCTGCGTCCCGATCACCGTCGCCTGGGACCCGGGATCCACAGCCCTCACACGAATACGCCCGGCATATCCCGACGTTAAAGGGGTCGATCCGATGATGTTCCAGTCAAAATAATAATCACTGCCGTCCTTGCATCCCGGTTCGCAACCGTCCGCAATATTGACAGCGACCGTGTTGATCTTGTAACCGTTCCCGCTGTTCTCCGAAAAATCGCCGAGCGGAGAATAAAACACATCGACCGAGTGAATATCGCCCATCTTCGTCCACTTGATGCGCTCCGTCGTGTTCGCGTCCCACGAAACGTTGTTCGTCGGATGCGTGACCGTCAGTTTCGAGTTGATCTTGATCTGGCTCCCCGTGCCGATGGCGATGACCCCCACCTCCTCTGCCGTGAAACTATCAGGATTCGTCGCAGGTGTCGTGTCATAGAACTGGACGATCCGCACACGCTGGTCCGTCGAAACAAGGTCCGCGTAAGCACGCGGGATCGGGTTCCAATCAAAGGCGGTGAGCGCTCCGCCCACCCCGTTCGCGTCTGTCACACGGATCCAGGTCGGAGGCTGGGCTTCGGAATTATTCGTGTAATAAACATGCCACTTGTAAAGACCGGTTCCCGCCGTCTTGTTCCACGTCACTTGCGTGTTCGGATCTTCCGAGTAAATGACCGTCCCGTTCACCGGCGACGTCACGCTTGCCGCCGCGATCACCTTGAAAAGGGGGCTCACCGATACTGTCTTCAACCCGCTGTCCGGGTCCTGGACCTCCAACCGGATCCGGTAGCGAGCGCCCACCAGCGTCACCGCGGGATCCACGCTCAGGTCCCAATTCAAACTCGAAGACCCGCTCGCTCCGGCACCCGTCTGGTCCTTCGATCCGATCAAGGTCCAGCTATCCGAAGCGTCGTCGGGATCGTAATACACATTGACCGTGCGGTTCGAGCCCCAGAAATTCCACGAGATCGTGTTCGTCGTCGAGCTCGCCACGACCTTCTGGTTCAACACCGGCGCCGTCAGCACCACATTCCCCGCGATCTTGAACTGCGGGGATTCGCCCTGTGACGCGTTAAAATCCATATCAATCACTTTGACCGTCACGTTCGTACCGATGACATCCGGCACGTTGGTCCATGTAACCCCGGTCGCACCGTTGGCCGCAGGAACATCCGTCGCGATCACACCATCCCCGGGATAGTAACGGATCTCAACCTTGCGATTTGTCGTAGTCCCCGAATAGGTCCATTTAATCAAGTTCGGATAGGTCTGACCCACCAAAAGGCTCGTGCCCGCGTTCGGCGTCGGGGTCACCACGACTTTCGGACGCACCGTGAATTGGGCGGGAGCCCCCAGAAGATCTGTATTGATCGAAGTGTAATCGTTATAAGAGATCCTCACACGGACCGTACTGTTACGAAGATCGGCCATCGGAGTCCACAAGAGACTGTGCCCGCCCTGACCGCAGGCGGCCACAGCACCGCCGGGCACCGTGAAATAATCCTCTCCATTGGTCGAGTACTCAACGACGCAGGTCGGTACGACATTACCGGACTTCGTACCGCTCTTCGACACCCATTCGATCGTTTGGCCGGCATCCGTATCGTTCGCGTACCAAAGCGTTAAAGCCGTCGGATTATCCAAGGACGTAAAGTTCGGACGGATCTTGAATTGGGCGCTCAAGGCTTCGAGCTCTGTGCCCGCCGGCGCGCTCAAATTCGTCATCCGGATCTTGCTCGTGTCCGAGATCTTGCGGTTTGCACCGATGATGCCCGCCACCCAGGCGTAATTGCTGACGCCGTTATTGCCGGAAAAATACGCACTTTCGATCGTGTAAACGTTCCCGTCCGTATAATCCTGCGCGGTAAAGGTCCCAGTCGTTGAGTATTCGATCTTGAGGTCCCCGATCGATCCTGTCTTATCCCATTGGATCGAAGGCGTCGGCGTATTTCCGACCGTCCACACGTCGGTTACGATCGGGGATGGAATCGACAATTTTCCCCGAATGTAGTTGGCAACGGGAGAAACGCTGTTTGCGTTCGAGTTGTTATAATCTGAAACTCTGAAGAGGACATTATTCGAAATCGTGTCCAGCACCGGATTCCAGGTCCACTTTTTCGCGCCGCCTCCCGCATCATCGCCATCCACACCGCCCGCCGGGGTGATCTCGACCCACGTCGGCCCTCCGGTCATCACATGGCTGTATTCGACTTTATACTTTAGGATAGCGCCCGTGGGCATCCATTGGATATCCGTCTGGTCTCCGACAAGGATGTTCGTCGTGTCTCCGGAAGGCGTCACACTGTTGACCGAACCGCGGATCTGGAAACCGCCGTTGGAGATTCCTTGGGCGTTATTTATTTTCTGCGGCGTCGGCGTTTCTGCCCTCACCTTGATCTTGGAATTGAACCCGGCGGTTGAAAGAGGCGTGTTGGCCGAAATATCATTCCAGGTCCAGGTGTATTCCGCATCATCCGCGAGCGCCGAGACATCGATCGGTCCTGCCGTATTGATCGGGTCGGTTCCATAAGTGCTCCCATCCGGCGCGTAATAGATATTGACGGTCTGGAGAGCGCCCTTCTTTGTAAATTTGATGTTGTGATCTTCCAAAAGTCCCCACGACTCGCTCCCGGAGCCCGTAGGAGCTGTCACATTGATCGCAGCCCGGATGCAAAAGGTTTCGTCGCTGACCAGAGTTACCGCGTTGTTGTCGGGATTGACCTGCGTGATACGAAGCTTTACGTCCGCGTTCAGGTCATTCAAAGTTCCGGGCACGGTCGGCCAGATAAAACTTCCGTCGTTGTCCGTCCCCGCAATAAGTTCATTCCATGTCGGGGGACCGCCCTGCGCGTTGTTCGTGTATTCGATCTTCATCTGGGTCGTCGTGACCAGGCCTTTCAGCTTCGTCCACTGGATTTCGGACGTCGTAGACCCGACCGGGATAAAGGGACCGTTAAAAACTGTAAGGTTGCTGACAGATGCGCCACGTTTGAATTCTGTACCTTCGGCTGAAACATAAAGCAGACTACTCGTGGCCGTGTTGTTATTGATCAGAATGCTCGCCGTGTTCAATACTGCGTCTGTATTGCTAGTCTCATCCGCGGGCCATGTATAAGAGCAACTGCCGCCCGAACAGGCTGTCGCTGCCGCAACGTTATCGGCGATCTGCACATAGTCATCCGGGAATGTCCCCGCCCCCCCCACAACACTGTAATAAAGATCAAAATTCACCATAGAGCCCGTATAGGTCCACGCAATATCCACCGCCGTATCCGCCGCCCTGTTCTCCCCGTTATCAGGCGCATCGAATGTGATACCGCCCCGGATCGTGAATTTCGGAGACATTGCATTCACGGCCTCAAATCCAAGGGCCGCGTCCTGCACCTTGATCTTCACGATATCACTGATCGCATTCGGGATCGTCCAACTGTATCCCGTCGCCCCCGCACCCACCGCCACCGGCGTCCCGCCGTTGATCGGTGTCGGGTCCCAATTAACACCGTCCTGCGCATAATAAATATTCACTTCCTCGACGCCCGTCCCTTTGGTCTGGCTCCACTTGATCAGATTATTGTAGGTCGTGCCGACCGTGAATTGCTGGTCCAGGGTCGGTGCGTCCACCTGCAGAATAGGAAAGATATCAAACGCCTCCGACTCGATGGTCCGGTTCGCGTACTCTTTGAACGTCACCTTCACCTTCACGTTCTTGCTCTTCACATCGGGCAGCGTCGCCCACGTCGCGTTCTGCGGCGTTGCCGTGAATTGATAATTGTCCTGGATCGTGTTGCCGGTATAAAGCGACCCGTCCACGCTGTACTCCACGATCACTAAAGGATAACTCGCGTCGTTTTTCACGCCCGTTACACCGTTCCAGGTGATCGTGCGGTTCGTATCACTCGCGTACCACCGCGTCGCGTCCACAGGCGTTGAAAAGGACGCCAAGGTCGGCCGCACATAAAACGCCGCCGGCGAGATCGTCTCAAGCTCCGCTCCCGCAGGGGCCGTGTTCGTCCGGATACGTACCTTGAAAAATTCCGAGACCTTCGCGGGGGCCGTCCAGCCGTTATACGTGTTCTCCGTCGGAGCGTCCACACCCGGACTCGCGTTCCCGTCGATCGCGGGCGTCACCCATGTCCCGCCGTCATCCGTCGAATAATCCAACGTCACGTTCCCGATGCTCCCCATCTTCGTCCACTTGATCGGGATCGGGTCCCCGATGCTGTAAGTCTCGTTCCCGATCGGAGCCACGATCCCCAGCGTCCCCTGGATGATATAATCCGCCACAGGCGATGCGTTGCAACCCGCGTCGTCACTCACGCAGTTCACGTTGCTGCTGGAATAGTCCACCACCTGGAAATCCACCTTGTTCGAGATCGTGTTCGGAATTCCGATCCAGTTCCAACTGCAATTGCCGCCCGAACAAGCGCTTGCCGCTTCCACGCCGGCCCCGGAGATCTCCACCCACGTCGGCCCGCCGCTCATCACGTGGCTGTAATAAATACGGTAATTCGCGATCACACCTGCGTGTTTCCATGAGATCACTTTCGAACCGCCCACTTCCATATCCCCCGCGGCAAGCGTAATGTCGTAGATATTTCCCTTCACCTGGAACGCGCCGCTGTCTCCGCTCACCGCCAGCGTCTTCTGCCCCGAAGGCGTCTCCGCTTTCACGCGGACCTTACCCACCTTGCCCGCAGTCAACGTGACGTCATCTGGGATCGGCCATGGCCATGTGATATCTACGCCCTCCCCGGATCCAGAAATATCCAACGTTCCGGTATTGATCTGCACTTCATCGGCAAAAGTGCCCAGAGCCGAGTAATAGATCTTGACCCCGGAGATCGCGCCCGTCTTCTGGAACACGATGTTCTTCGTTTCTCCGGCTTTCCATTCCACGTTCGCGGCCGGGGCCGATACCGCAAGCACACCCTTCACTCCCACAGGCGACGGATATACCCCGTACAAGATCACATCCGCATTGTCAGGGACCACCTGCGTGATCCTTAAACGAACGTCATTGGCCAAAGCAGCTACGTCCCA